>WNGC01000215.1_pt1 | contig 31345 bp, 20 predicted proteins | sample 5400051 | NCBI WGS metagenome assembly WNGC01 (sample SAMN13153368, study PRJNA577476) | soil metagenome | isolation source: 20 cm soil or saprolite under grassland replicate 2 | place: USA:California | collected 2016-06-15
AGTCCTCGATTCGCCGTAAATGGCGTTTATCCCAACTTATCCCAATAAGCTGCCAACCGTGCCCAAACCGTCCTGAGCGAGCCGAACGGCGTCTTTAGTTTTCAGCAACTTACCAGCGAGCCAGCGCGCAACCACCCGCCTTGAAAACCGTTAGACTCGAAAGGGTCTCGGGGGTTCGAATCCCTCCTCCTCCGCCACAAAGTGTTACCTATGTCTCAGGCCGCTCATTACCTCTGTCTCACGCCGCGCAGCTTGTAGCTCTGGAGCTAGAAGGGTTGTTCTTTCGGTTGAGGCGAGAGATTACGCTGCTCTTCAGAGTTTTGTTTTAATTCTTTAGTGCACTGCCCAGACGGCCTTATAATCCAGCTCTGCTAAATTGCTGTGCGACGTGTGGCGTTCCCGTTCGCAGTGACTTCCGGCACATCCTTGATGTAGTGGGCGAGGGTTGTGTTGACGCTGGAATGGCGCAACAGCCCCTTGGCTGCCATCGGATCGCAGGTTATCACGGTAAGCTTCGTTGGTGGCGTCGCTCCATTGCTGGGAGAAACACCTGTTTCCGCTTGTGTTTGTGGAACTCCAAGTGAACGAAGAGAGAAAGATCGGCTCCACCACAATAAATGGGCTGGAATGCCCGCTTCCGACAAGGCTTCGCTACGCGATTTGTCTTGTTCGCAGTACTCTAATCAAGTACAGGACCGAGTGGGACCACAGTCTTAAGGCGTTCACCTGACTTGACAGCGCCGCTCCCGGCTGCTACAAGAAAGCGGTTTTGTGCTGTTAAGGCCCGCCCTTTCAAAAGTGTCGGAGTTCACCCCAGGGCTCCTGCCTAGTTGTCCAGCCTAATCGCCTAGCTCATCGGGTGTTTCCTCGCGGTTGGGGGCGTGTCCCTCAATCGAGAAAGAGGCACGTTGCATGCGCACGCCTTCGAAGCGGCCGCATGAACCTGCCAGCTTGTAAATTTCGCTGCCCGATGCAGTTTCGATGCAGCTGCCAATTTGGGGTAAATCGTGATGATGCTTTCCCGCTATGTACGAGCAGTCAAAAGTTACGTCCATTCCCGCTTAGCACCGCGCGCCGACCATGCCGATGACGTCGTCCAAGATGTGTTTCTCGCAGCATGGGAAAATCTACGCGCTTACCGCGGAAACTCATCCCTGCAATCCTGGCTGATGGGCATCGCGCGCAACAAGGTCAAAGATTATTATCGGGCGCGCTTGCGCGAACCAGATCTCCTCGAAACCGATAAAGAAAATTCCGGGGCACAAATTGCCCCCCCGCAGATCGACGATCACTTGGACAAGGAACGCGCGCGAATAAAAATCCGTAGAGTGCTGAACGAATTGCCAGAAAAATACCGAGTCATCCTCCTCTGGCGGTACTGGAACGAATTTCCCGTCAAAGGGATTGCCATGCGGATCGGCAAGACCGAAAAGGCGACAGAACGAATGCTCGCGCGCGCGCGCGATGAATTTCGGCTGGTTTGGGATCAGTTGTCCAGGGATTCGCGCCCGGAAAGTGCGGCAGTGTTGCTATTTGGAGATTTTGCTTCTAATTCCGCGCGCTCTGTTCATCCATCGCAAAAATTTCCTAGAGAAAATTTTACAGCGTAAAAATTTCAGCGGGGGATTTTCTCGCCAACTCCGACTTAACAAGAGCGCGACGGCAAAACTGTCCGCAAACTTGGAGTGAAAGTCCGATGCAGTGGAAGGAATTGTGACTTTTGCTCAAGTTCAATACAAACGGAGGTTCTAAAGATCATGATAGGTGGAAAGTCAGTCGCAAAGTTGTTTTGCATGCTCCTGGCAGTGTGCGCTGTTGCACTGTTCGGGATCATGCCCGGAGCACGCCTGGCTGCCCAGTCCACCGGCGCTGTTTATGTCCTGTCCAACCAACCCGTTGAAAACGCTGTGATCGTCTTTCACAGAAATGCCGATGGCACGCTGTTGCCTGGGGGTAGCTTTCCCACTGGCGGCGCCGGCTTCGGCAGCGGACCCAATCCCCTCGGCTCGCAAGGGGCGTTGATGCTGAGTGCGGATAACCGCCTGCTATTCGCCGTTAACGCGGGGAGCGATTCCATCACCTCTTTCTCGGTGGCCGGCGACTCTCTCACCGCACTGCAAACCGTGCCGTCAGGCGGAACCATGCCCGTCAGCCTGACCGTGTACAAAGACATGCTCTACGTGCTGAACTCCGGCGGCGCATCACCCAACATTACCGGTTTCCGGATCACGCCGGAAGCGCACCAGGCAAAGCTCCTGGCGCCTATTCCGGGCTCGACGCAATTCCTCCCCAATAGCAGTGCGGCTGCTGCTGCGGAGATTTCCTTTACTCCCGACGGCGGATCCTTGTTGGTGACTGAGCCAGCAGTTAACCAAATTGTTTCCTTTACCGTGGGCTCGGGTGGACACGCGGCGCCTGCCGGCACCTTCTCTGCTTCCGGCGCCGGGAGTTCAGCCTCTGCTGGCGGCGGGCCGTTTGGCTTGGCGTTCAGCAGGGATATCGTCGTCACGGCCAATACGGCTGGCGACACTCCTCAAGCAGGCAGTATGAGCTCGTATGCCGTGTTGCCCAGCGGCGAACTCGCTCCTGCATCACCAGCTGTGATGAATAACCAAACCGCATCTACTTGGGCTCTCATAGCGGAAAAGGGGAGTCTTGCCCTCACGACCAATACCGTGAGCGGCACGATCTCCAGCTTCGCGATTGCTCCGAAGACCGGTACCCTCACCTTAATTCAATCCGCAGCCGCCTCCATCCTGGCCCCAGACGGCAGCACCTTGAATCCGTCTGACATGGCCTTGAGCAGTGAAGGCCGCTTTCTGTACGTTCGCAACGGCGCGAACGGAACCGTCAGCGCCTTCGCGCTCCAGGCGAATGGCAGCTTGAGACCACTCGCGCAGACGCAAGTCAGCAGCCTGCCGGACACCGCCGCAGGAATCGCTGCTCGCTGATAGCCGTAACTTCTGTACATGGCCAAAAGCAAGGGCACGATAAGATCGTGCCCTTGCTTTCCTTACTGAGTTTCACCTACGGGACACAAGAGCTACATCCGCATAACCGTCCCTGGCGGAAGCGTTTCAGCCTCCTCTTGCCGCTCATTGGCAGGTCGGAAACTTGAAGGATGCGATTCTCGTGCTCCAGTTGTACGTCCCGCTGTACATTAGGTATTCGTTCGTATACCAAAATGTGCAGTCGTCCACTGGGTCCATGCTCATGCTGCTATAGTCGCCCCAGCGACTCAAGCCGACCACTTGTGAGCCTGCGCCAGGCTGAATGCTGTTTTCACCTTCCATAGTGCCCAACGGATCTATGGGAACACGTCCGGTGAAGCGAATTGCCGGAAACACGCTTCCGCTCGAAGTGCTGTACCCAAGCGCGATATTCCCAGCCTTGTCCATCGCGATGCTGCCCATCCAACGTGAAGTGGAATCGGGCGAGAAGGTGCCCTGCTGATGTACCGTCGGAGAGCTGTTGGGGCTCTGGATTTCATACCAGCGCACGCCGGTTACTTGACTATGTTTTCCTCCGCTCACGTGAATGGAGTGGTTGACGAGTAGCGATTCGGTTCCGCTGCGATTGCGATACGCCAGCCGGTACATCAAGCGGTCCCCCAGCGAGTCCAATTTTGTGCTAGTTGATGGCTGCGGAATGCAAGTGCCTCCACTGCACGCTTCACTGAACGTCGCAACGGGAATTACCGTCGGGCCAGTAAAGGTCGAATTCGCAGGCTTGGTGAAATCCACATGAAACTTGAATAGGTTCAACGAATTGCTTCCGAAGCTCATGTAGAAATTCGGTGAACCAGACGGCGGCGCCGTTGCCCCGTCCAAGTCCGAGGGCAGGAGGCTGCCTACACTGGAGCTCTGCTGGAAGCAGACCTTCGTGGCTGTTGCACCCGTTAACATGGCGCTTCGATCAAAAGCGCAGGCGATGGGCCCCGTGAACGTGTTCCCGCTGAACGCGTTGAAGGAGGCATAGTACGCGTCGGGCCACACTCCCAGTTTCGGATAGTCAGGGAAAAGGGTCGTGTTGTTGGGCGTAGCAAAAGCATATCGATTATATGTTCCCGTTGCGTCGGAAGTGGTCGAAATGGCTATGCAATACATGTACGGCGAAACGTAAACCGGCTGCGCCAGCACCCACCGCCCCGCTGCTTTGTCATACTGCGCGATGGGGTCGCCGCTGTTGTTTGTCTCGCAAGGTCCGCCAAAACCGTTCCACAGTGTGTTTCCTGCAGTAGGGCCCGCAACGAGATTCCCGGTCGTTTTGTCGAACACCGCGAAGTCCAGGTTCACCCATTGCACGTACTGTGTCGCACCAGCAGCGCCGTTTGTATCCGGGGGCGCACAGCAGTTGAAATAACTGTTGTCGATCCCTATGCCCACACCCTGAAAATTCTGGCCGGCCGCCGTGTTCACAAGTGGACCAGCCGAACTCTGCAGCGCAGGATCCGGCTGCGATACCAACTCGCGGGGTCCGTGGGTCAGACGCAGTCGTCTCTCGTGTTTCGGTTCAGACGGGCTAGGAGACCGTGGCAAATCGCGCAACGCGGGCGAAACATCATGCTTTACATCAACACTTACTTCAGGCTGGCTTTGGGCCCACACTCGATTGGGAATGCATAGCACACAAAACCACACCAGGGGGATTGATTTCCGGATCACACAGGCCTCCAAATTTGAGTTTTGGACTACGAAGACAACTTCACCGCCAGCAAACGCCGTGGCGGTTCCGCCAAGCCCGGACGAGGAAATCTGGAGAGGGAACGAGGGAGCTGGGCGAACTTGTCTGTCTTGTAGAAGATTTATTTTTGCTTGTCAACAAAAGAATGGAAGAAGAGTCACCAAGCGATTAATCTCGGTGGCAGGGACGCGGTCGGAGAGCTGCTGCGCTGGGTGATGTGGCCCGTATACTTGCCTTCGCCCGTGTTAGGTACACTAGCAGGGAGGCGAAAAGAACCGATCGATGGATGACTTCCTTGGCGCAGGATTGGGTGCAACTAAAGTCCTCGGTCCACCGCGCGCTGCAATCGCCTTTATCCCACTTTATCCCGATAGGCTGCCATCCGTGCCCAAACCGTCCAGAGTGGGCCGAACGCCATCTAGTGTTATCATCAACTTAGGCCGGAGCCGAGGCACAATCACCCGTCTTGAAAACCGTTAGGCTCGAAAGGGTCTCGGGGGTTCGAATCCCCCCTCCTCCGCCAGAAATCCAAGGTACAACAATAAGCGCCGCCTAAAATAGTCTCCGCAATCCATTTATATTCTAGCCAAGCCGAGGAATTTCAAAACGGCGGCGCCAGTTACGAGAGCCTATACTGGAAGCCGCCAAGTCTATGACCTCGTCCCGCACCATCACTTGGAGCCTGGGGATTTGGGCGTTCGTCCTTGCCCTTTATGCCGGCGTTTCCCTGTCGCATCCGCGCGGCTCGCAGACGCTAGTCGCGTTCGGCGATGTGGTGCAGTGCACCGTGCCGTTGATTGCGAATGCCGGGCTGCTCCTCAACGCGGGTACGCCGTACTGGCGGCGCAACATCTTCTGGATGCTGATCGCGTTGAGCTGCACGCTATGGATGATCGGGCAGTTTGAATGGACCTATTATGAGGTCTATCTACATAAGCCGTTGCCCGGGCTGTATCCAGGCGACATTCTGTTTTTCTTGCGGGGCATTCCGCTAATAGCTGCGCTGGCTCTCCAACCGCACCGCAAGCGCGGCGAGGTGCGCGCCCGGCTCGGATACCTGGACTTCGGCCTGTTGTTGGCCTGGTGGACGTTCGTTTACATCTTTTTTGTGATGCCCTGGCTTTACGCGACGCCGGATATCGCCCAGTACAATCACAATTTCAACGTTATCACCGACACGCAAAACGGCCTCATTGTGCTCGGGCTCATGTTGTTGTGGCTGCGAAGCCGCGGGGCTTGGAAAAAAGTGTACTTCCATCTGCTCGGCGCTTCTGTGGTTTACATGCTGGCCTCTTTGGTCGTGGATGTGCAAAGTGATGTCGGCATTTATTACACGGGAAGCCTGTACGACCTCCCGATTATTTCTTCTTTTTTCTGGCTCGCATTGGCCGGCTTGATCGCTTATTTGAATCGCGCGCAACTGGACGCCGCTCAGCCGGGGGAATCGCTCGATTCCCGCGACGATTCCGCAGAAAATGTCCACGGTTGGTCCAGCCATCTGGCCATGACGGCGGTCGTTTCTCTGCCTCTTCTCGCTCTATATAGTTTGCATGCCGACAATATGGAACCGGGCGTTCGTGATTTCCGGTTGGTGACCACCGTGGTGGCGGCGTTGCCGCTAGCCGGCTTGATCTTTGTGCGCAGCCACTTTGCGGAGGTGGACCGCGCCCGCCTGCTCGTGCAGTCCGAACAAGCACTGAAAAATCTGAAGCGCCTTCAGGCGCAGCTCGTTCAAACGGAGAAGCTTGTGTCGCTGGGGCAGCTCGCCGCCGGTGCCGCCCATGAAATCAATAATCCTCTCGCCGCGATTCTCGGGTTTTCCGATCTCCTGGCCGATGATCAAACCCTGCCTGAGAAGGCGCGTTGCACGGCTTCGAAGATCCGCGAACAGGCACGGCGGACCAAAACGCTGGTAGGAAATTTGCTCAGCTTCGCGCGCCAGGTGCCCCCCGAGCGCACGCTCCTCGATATCAATACCGTGGTAAACAATGCCGTTCAGCTTCGCGCACTCGACCTCCGCCCTTCCACGGCGCGCATTGAACAACAGCTCGAATCAGTGCTTCCCGGAGTGCGCGGCGATGGGAATCAGCTCATGCAGGTCTTCTTCAATCTCATAAGCAACGCGGTGGACGCCATGGAAGCGCACCAAGGCGGCCTGCTTACGATTAAGACCATGCGCGACCGCGGCAACGTGGTCATTCTGTTTTCCGACACCGGTACCGGCATTAAGGAGCCGCATCGCGTTTTCGATCCCTTTTACACCACCAAACCCGTGGGTAAGGGCACAGGTCTCGGTCTGAGCATCTGCTTCGGAATCGTTCAGGAACACAGCGGGAAGATTCTTTGCTACAACCGCCAGGAAGGCGGCGCGGTTTTTCGCGTCGAACTGCCGGCGGTTCTTGCGGGCCTTCCAGCCAGGGAATTACAACAGCTCACCGCCCAAGGATCGAATCCGCGCAAACGCGCTTGAAGGGCCCTGCTTTGCTCGGCATCCTCGCTAAACCGCGTGCGACTCGTGTTAGAGTTTTCCATCTTGGGAGCCCGCTCCTTTCCACGGAGACCGAATGCCCGAAATAGCCATTCGCACGCAAAGGCTGACCCGCAGATTCGGGAACCTCACCGCCGTTGACGGCGTCGACCTCCAGGTTGCCGCCGGCCAGTTCTTCGGTTTCCTCGGGCCGAATGGTGCGGGCAAATCCACGACCATTAAGATGCTCACCGGCTTGCTTGCACCAACCGCGGGAAGCATGGACCTTCTCGGGCTGGACTTTGCGACGCATCCGGTCGAAGTGAAGCGCCAGATCGGGGTGGTGCCGGAAGGCATGGGGCTTCTCGAACGCCTCACCGGTTCGGAATACTTGCAATTCGTCGGGCGCATGTACGGTCTAGATCGCCGAATGACACAACAGCGCGCGAACGAGTTGCTGGATTTCATGCAACTCGCGGACCGCCCCAAAACGTTGATCGCGGACTACTCGCATGGCATGCAAAAGAAACTGGCGCTTGCCGCCGCGGTCATTCACGGGCCGCGGATTTTGTTTCTGGATGAGCCGTTCGAAGGCGTCGACGCGCTCGCAGCGGGTGTGCTCAAAGCTCTTCTGGGTCGCATGACCGAGCGCGGCACTACGATTTTCCTGACATCCCACGTTTTGGAAATTGTCGAGCGCCTTTGCAGCCACGTGGCCATCATTCACAAAGGGAGGCTAGTGGCGCAGGGTTCGCTGGAAGAGTTGCGCGCCGACATTTCCGGCGAGGCCGGCAGCAAAACGACGCTCGAACAGGTGTTTCTCTCGATTGTGGGGCAGGACGGCACCGAACGCCCACGTTTGGAAGAACTCTCATGGCTGATGTAGCCAGCCCCATCGGGATACTGACGCAAGTTCGTGTGGTTGCCGGGCTGCGCTGGCGCATTCTTCGCAACGGTCTGCGCAAGAAGGCCAGTCGTTTCGATCTGCTCGGCCTGATCCTTCTCGGAGTTTTTAGCGGATTTTTCGTGGTGGGGCTGTGCGTCGCTTTCTTCACCGGTGCTTATGCGTTTCTTTCCGAAGGCCGCTTCGGCTTGTTTGGGCTGCTGTTCTGGTGCATTTTCCTGTTCTGGCAGCTATTTCCCATTTTTGCAGCGGGGTTCGGGGCCAGCTTCGAATTCCGCTCGATGCTCCGTTTTCCGCTGAATCTCACCGCGTTTTACGTCATCGGTCTGGCCTACGGCTTGGCGGATTTTTCCGCGGTGGCATCAGTTTGCTGGCTTGCCTCCATGACACTCGGCGCGGCAGCAGCGCGGCCGGGAGTGCTGCCCGCGATGCTGTTGGTTGCGGCGCTGTTCTTATTGCTCAACGTGACTTTGGAGCGGCTTGTTGGTTCGTGGCTCGAGCGGTTGCTCTCGCGGCGCCGGACCCGCGAGTTGTTTTTCGCTCTGTTCATTCTCGCAATGGTTTCTCTGAACCTCATCGAACCGACTATGCGCCACTATGGCGGATTGTTGGGGCCGCTGGCTCTGCGGATCATTCCGTATTTTGCGTGGCTTCCGCCTGCACTTGCGGGCAGAGCGATTGCGGCGGCCGCCGAGGCCCGGTTCGGATGGTTGGTTTTGGGTTCGGCGGGGCTGTTCGTTTATGCCGCGGTGTTCAGCGTTTTTCTCTGGCGGCGATTCGCTTCGCAATATCGCGGAGAAGAACTGAGTGAAACCGCAGCGCCCGTGCCTGCGGCAGCACGCGCCCTAGCAAAACCGGCAGACTCCTCAGATCGTTTGAGTGCGCTATCGCCGCAAGTGGCCACGGTCGTCCGTAAAGAGTTCCGCTACCTCACGCGCAACACGTTTTCCTTTTTCACCCTGATCATGCCCCCGGTAATGGTCCTCATCTTTGGCACCATGTTTGCCGGAAAACACCCGGCCTCGGAGCATCCGGTCTCTCCTGAAATGCTTTTCCCGGGCATCATGGCCTATCTCGTCCTGATTCTGATGGGGCCTGCCTATAATTGCTTTGCCTTTGAAGGCCGCGGCATCCAAACCTACTTCATGGCGCCGCTGCATTTTCGTGACATTTTTCTTGGCAAGAATCTGATGCTCCTGTCGGTGCTTGGCGTTGAAACCGTATTGTCTTTGGTGATGCTCGCCTGGCTGCTGGGATTGCCCTCGCTCCCCGTCTTCCTGGCTACGATGGCTGCCATCGTGTTTGCCGTCGTTGGGCAGCTGAGTATTGCCAACTGGTCTTCGGTCACCTTTCCGCGCAAGCTCGAATTCGGCCAGATCCGCGGTCAGCGGCAGTCCGGTATGGCCGTGCTCCTGGCCTTTGCCGCCCAAATTGTGTTCGGCGGAGTGTCCGCGGTGGTTCTTTTTAGCGGGCGCTGGACGGGGAATCGTTGGTTCCCCGCTGAAGCCTTCACCTTGCTTGCGGCGGCGGCCGTCGGTGGCTACTTTGCCTCGCTTGACAGCATGTCGCGGCTGGCCGAAGAAAAGAAAGAAGTGCTGATCGAAGCGTTGTGCCGATGATGCAGGCCGAGTGTCATGGTCTAAGAGGAGAATGCTTCATGAAGTGGCTCGTTCGAACCGCGAGTTCGCTGCTATTTCCTTTGCTCATCGCTTGCTCCGCAAGTGCGCAGGCCGCTTTTGATTGCCATTTTGACCAAGTACCCGCAGTTTCGGGCTACGAACAGCCGCTGATCGAGGAGCTTCGCGCGGAGCTGCGCCCTCTCTCACCCAAGACCGATAATGTCGGTAACCTTTGGGTTACCTTTGGGAGCGGCTCGCCGCAACGCCTGCTGGTTACGCCCGTCGATGAACCTGGTTACGTCGTCAGCGAGATCACTCCGGACGGCTACTTGCGCGTGCAACGCTTGCCGCAAGCCGCACCCAATCCGGTATTTGACACGCTGCATTTTGCCCAGACAATTTGGGTAATGACGCGCTCCGGAAAGAAAGTTCCCGGAGTCTTCGCCGGGCTGAGCATTCATCTTCAGCCCGCGCGTGTTAACCCCCCGAAAATGAATCATCCCGACGAAATGTACGTGGATCTTGGCGCCACAGGCGCTGCCGACGTGCATGCTGCGGGGGTGGACCTCCTCGATCCAATTGCACTCCAACGGAAATGGTTTCCGGTAGGCCAAGGTGGGGAAGCAGGAGCGGCCGCCGGCGATCGCTTTGGATGCACCGTATTGTCGCAGTTGCTCGAACGAATCAAGGACGCCAAAGCGAAAGGAACAACAACCGTCGCGTTTCTAACGCAACAGTGGACCGGAGGGCGCGGCCTCAACCGTTTACTGGAAGAGACAAAGCCAGACGAAATGATTTTTGTCGGCCGCATGGCGACAGGCGGCAAAAGCGTCGCCAGGGCCGGTACCGCGGCGCTCACGCCTGGGGATGGCGTGCTTCTGGGAGTGGAAGACGCGTCAGCGCCGCTGAGTGCGTTTCCCGGCGAGATCAAAGCCATTGCCGAAGCGGATGGCGAACGCGTGACAGCCGTAAGCGCGTCACTACCACGGATAGCGGGCTATGCCAAGCCAAACGCATTTCCGGAACGCTTCGCGCAACTTGGAATTCCGACACTTTGGCCGGTGACCCCTGGGGAGTCCATTTCCTCGGGCGATAGCGGGAATCTGGAACGACTGCTTGAAGCGTATTTACAGGTCCCTAAGTCCACCACTGGCGGGCTACGAGGAGGTTCTGGCGGCGGCACCACGATCTCCGACCTTAAAGCGCTGGTCGACGCGTATGGCGCAAGCGGCCATGAAGAAAACGTTCGCAAAGTGGTTCTCAATCGGTTGGATCCAAGATTGCAGAAAGAAGCGGAGACCGATGCGGACGGAAACCTGATCTTGCATCTTGGCGATCGAAAGCCCGACGCAAAGTCGCCACGGATTGCGTTTGTAGCGCATATGGACGAGATCGGATACGAGGTGAAGAAAATAGAAAACGATGGGCGACTCTTGGTATCCGTTCTGGGAGGAGGCTATCCAGAATACTTTCTGGGGCATGTTGTCGTCATTCATAAAGCCGATGGGAATTCTGTTGGCGGGGTGCTCGAGTTGCCGGCAGGTTGGGATCAGCCGGGATTCGAATGGCCGCATGGGCCGCACTCGATGGAAGAGCCCGTGTACGTTTACCTCGGCACGCGCTCCGCGGAAGAAACGCAGAAGCTCGGAATCAAAGTGGGGGATTGGATCACCATTCCCAAGGAATATCGCCCCCTGCTGGGAACGCGCGCAAACGCGCGCAGCTTCGATGACCGGGTCGGTTGCGCCGCGCTTGTCGAAGCGGCGCGGGCGCTCGGGCGGGATTTGCCGGGGCGCGACGTGACGTTTATCTGGTCGACGGAAGAAGAAGTCGGGCTGAAGGGCGCAGCGGCAGCCGCGGAGCACATGGCCAAACAGGGCCGCACGCCCGATTTTGTCTTTGCCATCGACACTTTCGTCAGCGCCGATTCTCCGCTCGAATCGAAGCGCTTCGCTGACGCAGAAATTGGCAAAGGATTCGTGGTTCGGGCAGTAGACAATTCGAACATCACGCCGCGCGAATATGTCGATCGTGTCGTCAAGCTGGCGTACGAAAACGGCATCCCCGCGCAATTCGGCGTCACCGGCGGCGGCAACGATGGCGCGGTCTTCACGCGTTATGGCTCGGTGAATATTCCCCTGGGCTGGCCTTTGCGCTATTCGCATTCCCCAGCCGAAATCATCGATACGCGCGACCTCGACGCTCTCGCCAAGATCGTCACAGTACTGGCGAGAAGCTGGTAGTAGCCGCGGCCATATCTGAGGCTAACTCATCTCGATTCACCGACTTGAGGTGCTTTTGCGGATGTTTTTTCAAGCTTGCTCCCGATGGGGAAGAGCCTCCTAAGGCTAGCTTAGAATGTGAGCTGGTTTTCCGGGCGAGATGCTTTGTGCCGTGAATTTAAATTCGAGCAGAGCTGTGACTAGGATCTCTCTTCCAGGAACTGTGCATAACGCGAGGCGATCGCGGTCCAAGAAAAATAGCGCTGCTGCGCGATCCAGCTGCGCTGCGCAAGAGAAGCGCGGTAGTGTTCGTCCTGCAGGACATGGAGCAGAACTGTGCCGAGATCGTTTTTTTTCTGCGGCGAGTAAAATGCCACCCCCGCTTCCGTGATGAGCGAGGATGTCTCCGATCCTTCGGCGGCAATTACCGGCAATCCGCAAGCGATTCCTGCTATGGCGCTGCCTCGGCGCGTGGAGATCGGCCCGCGAACAAAGAGGAGCACGTCGCAACTGAACAACGTTCGCGCGACATCTTCGTTCGAAAGCAAGCCCAGCACTTGAATTTCAACGGGAGCGCCATCCAATTGTTTGAGGAACTCGCTTTCGGTCTCTTTCGAATTGCGGCCCAGAACGGTCAGTTGCAGATTTCCGACGTGCGAAGATGCGAACCGCACGGCTCCGACAATCTCGCCGATTTCCTTTTGCGTGGCACTCCCTCCCGTGACGCTAAACACCGCGATTTTCAATTTCCCACGTCTCGCAATGGTCTTTCGGGAAGCCGCTTCTCGGGAAACCGGCAGATTTGCGCCAACCGGTATGAAAACCGAGTGCCTGTATTGTGGCCGCATCCAGGAGAGCTTCTCCATCGGAACCGTGAAGACCGCCACATCGCAAAGGTCCATCGCGTGCCGCATCGCGCGCAATTGCGCTTGCCGCCGCAGCAGGTCAATGATGCGCGTTCCGGCAAACGGCTCGACGTCATGGTAGACGACGGCCACGCGCACGCCAGCTCCTTTTAGAATCTCCAGAACACGGGAAAATCGTAGTGGAAATCCCCGCGAGGACCAAGCCAAGGCAGTGTATTGCACAATGACCCACAAGCCTTTCCAGGTTTTCGCCCGGCCCCGAAGGGCCTGCAAGGCGCCGCCCCATCCCCCCTCCTCCCAGGGCACTCTCTCGATAGTCAGTCTGATTCCTTGCGCGCGAAGTGCTTCGCTAAGGTACCAGCAATATTCTTCCACGGCGTCCGTCGGTGTATCAGCTCGTCCCAGAAGCGCAATGGTGGCCAGCCGGATCATTTACGAGTGCTCAATTCTCGACTAAAAATGATTCCACATCTGCGTGCGCAGCCTTCTTCAGCGCATTTCGCCGGATGGTTCCCTTGTGCTCACGGAAGGGTTTCGTCGTCTTGAAGAACGTGAGCATTTCTTGCTTGTCCTTGTCTCCCGCGAGCGTTTCTTACTTCAGTTGTTGCCGCTCGGACGCGATGATCTCTTCGAGGATCGCGTCCAGCCCGCGCGTGATCTTCCAGTTGGGATAATCCTTCTTGAATTTCCCCAGGTTCGAGATGTAGCAGATGTGATCGCCCTTGCGGGCTTCCTCGACATAGCGCCACGTCAGTTGCTTGCCGCTCATTTGTTCGATACGCTCAATCGCTTCCAGCATCGAGATGCTGTTCTCGCGTCCTCCGCCGAGGTTGTAAACTTCGCCAGGCCGGGGACTTGCCGCAAATTCTTCGATCGCGCGCACCACGTCGTAGCTGTGGATGTTATCGCGCACCTGCTTGCCTTTGTGGCCAAAAACAGAGTACGTGCCGCCGCTCAGAGTGACTTTCACCAAATACGACAAAAATCCATGGAGCTCGACGCCGGAATGCGACGGGCCGGTCAGGCATCCGCCGCGAAGGATGCCTACCCTCATTTTGAAGTACCGCCCATATTCCTGAGCGACGAGGTCGGCGGCTGCCTTCGACGCTCCAAGCAACGAATGCAACGTGCGGTCGATCCGGCAGGTCTCGTCAATGCCGTCGTAATCTTCAAGGCGCGCATAGTCGTAGCGCTTCTCGAGCTCTTTTAGCGGAATCTCGTTGGGCGCGTCACCGTACACTTTGTTGGTACTCAGAAACACAAAGACCGCTTCCGGCGAATGCTGCCGCGTGGCCTCGAGTAAATTCACTGTTCCCAAAGCGTTTATCTCAAAATCGAGCAGCGGAATGTCTCTTGCCTTGTCATGCGAAGGTTGCGCCGCGCAATGCACGATCAGGTCGAAACGCTGCGTTCGAAACAGTTCTTCGATCAGGGCACGGTCGCGAATATCCACAGAGGCGTGCGTGAAGCGCTTTGTCGTGCGCTTAAGCCTCTCCAAGTTCCACAGCGTGTCTCCTGTGGGCCCGAAGAATACGCGGCGCATGTTGTTATCCACGCCGGTGACCTCGTGACCCTGCCGGTCAAAATGTTCCACGGCTTCCGAACCGATCAGCCCACTGCTTCCTGTAACGAGCACCTTCACGTTGCGAATCTCTTCTCCCCGGCACGGCCGCGAATCCTCTGCGCCTAGCGTCCTCCGAGCACAGCGTGCCTCAGACGCTGCCTATTTGTGGACGACCGTTTTCTTTCCGCAAGGAGCATAGCAGCAGTCCCTACGTTTAACACCGGCGAGAGAACTCGTCACATAAGCGGGATGGATCGCGACGCTTCCATCGCAGAGACCCGGCCATGCCATCCCAGGCACTTCGATACCAGCAGCGCGTAGAGTCCATGGTGCGTTCCGACATCGACAACGGTCATGTCGCGACGCAACGGAACCACAGAAACAAAGCGAACGTATGGAATCTTGTATATTCCAGGTACCTATTTCTGTATGTCTACTGAAGCAAACCCACGAGATTGCAACTAAGGCCTTATGTGGCAGTGCCTTACCTCCCTAGATGGATGGTATATAAATTGCGGCGCCTTTAAGGAAGCCTGCCTTTGAACGCAGTTTACCAGGGAATTGAGTTTCTGTGATGAGAGGTCGATTTAGAACAACTTCGGTAAGAGTTAGGGGGTCTGCGAGTCCTACCAAGGAAGTTCCGAGGTGTGTTGGGGGCACTCTTCGCTTCCAATTGTTCAGGATTCTACAAGCCGGTAGTGCGCTCACGCAGTCATTCCGAGAGGGATGATCGTAGCTTAGCTGCGATCGGGGGAGAGGAAACAAAAAATGAGAAAATCTCTGTATTGGTTATGCATGGTGGTCCTGCTGTTGAGCCTTGGTCGCACCAAGGCCTTTGCTCAGGCTACGGCAAGTGCGACGATTCAAGGCACGATTACGGACAAATCGGGAGCGGTCGTGGCCGGCGCGGAAGTCGTAGTGAAAAACAAGGCTACGGACATTACAAGAACTACTTCGAGCGATGAGACTGGTTCTTACCGCTTCGAATTGTTGCCTGTGGGGACCTATACGGTCACCGTCACGAAAGGCGGATTTGGAGCTTTTACGCAAACGATCGAAATTCTCGTCGGTCAGACCGCGACCGCAAATGCGGAGCTAAAGCCGGGTGCGGCAAGTGAGGTCATCGAGGTGACCAGCGAAGCGCCCCTTCTCGATCAAGCCAAGACCGACGTGAGCCAGAACATCACACCGACAGAGGTCCAAGAGCTGCCCATGGTCGGACGCGATGTTGCCAATCTCGCCTACCTGGCGCCCGGCGTGAAGCCTGCCGATTCTTACGACCCCACAAAAAACCGCTATGCCATTCTTTCGGTCAACGGAAACAATGGACGCGACGTGAACGTGACGGTTAACGGTGTGGACAATAAGGACAACACGGTGGGCGGCCCAGTCATGCAGCTTCCGTTGGAGGCGGTGGCGGAATTCCAGATCAGCACACAGCGGTTCTCAGCCGTGAATGGACGCTCGCAAGGCGCGGCGATCAATATGATTACCAAGTCGGGCACGAACCTCCTTCACGGCTCTTTCTTCGGCTATTTCCGCGCCACCAATTTGAACACGGATGAGAAGGATCCCAGCGGCACGGGCACCACAACTAAGTCTCATCCCGACTACACACGCCAGCAATTTGGGGGATCGTTGGGGGGCACATTTAAGAAGGACAAGCTCTTTGGTTTCTTTGCCCTCGAACGCGAACGCGAACACCAAGCACAGACAGTGGACGCCACGTCTCTCAGTGAGCTGACCATCGCGGAGGCGAACGGTTTTGCGGCTCAGCCTTCACCCACGATTCCGCGGCCTTTCTTTGAATGGCGTTATAACGGCCGGATGGACTGGGTCATCGACAGTAAGAACAGCGCCTACCTCAGCTACACCTCGCAGGTTAATGACAGCCTGAATGACCAGTCGGACGCCACGATGGACCTAACCGAAGGCAACTTCACCAGAAACCACCTGATCGCGAGCAATCTTACGTTGAACTCCAACGTCTCAAATACGACCGTCAACCAATTCACATTTGGCTATCAGTATTGGAACAACCTCATTGACAGCAACTTGCGTGCTCCTAACATCATATTCCCAAACGCCTCGTTCGGTACCAACACGAACGTTCCTCAGCAATCTTTCCAGAAGAAATGGCAATTCAAGGATGACCTTTCAAAAACGATTGGCCACCATACAGTGCAGGCGGGCGTAGACTTCATCTACAACCCTGTCGAGGGCGGCTTTTTTGAGTTCAATCCCACGCTTCTAATTCGCTTTGGAGCCAACCCCAGCACGATCTTGGACAATCCTTCAACGTATCCACAAGGGTTTGCCACGCCAGGCCTAGTTACTGAAATGTCCATCGCCAACGGGAACCCGTACTTCCTGGTGGCCACCAAACAGCTCGGTTTCTACGGCCAGGATACTTGGAGAGTTAAGCCTCGTCTGACGCTCAACCTCGGCCTTCGTTGGGACAAAGATTTCAATATGATTGGCGGTTCGGAGATCCAGAACAGCCGCACTTACCAAGAGCTGGTTGCGCTTAACAGCCCGATCTCCAATCCTTATGTCAGCCGGATTGCGCACGACGACAACAAGGACTTCAGCCCACGCATCGGCTTCGCCTACGATTTGACCGGCCGGAGCAAGCACGTGGTGCGCGGAGGGTTCGGCCTCTACTTTGGGAATGTGTTCCAAAACATCCCGTTGTTCATGGAGCAGCAGGCCAACGCCACCATTTTTCAGACTTTATTCGACATCACCGACCCCGTCAAAGACACCGTCCCGGGAACTGGGATACCTCTCGGCCAATGGCGTTATGGCGTGGACCCCATGCCCACGATCGCGCCTCCGTCGTCGCAGCTCAATCCCGGCAGCGTAGGCCGTCTGATGGACCCAAACTATCGCAACCCAGTGACCGAAGAGTTCAATGGCGGCTATAGCTTGGCGCTGAATGCAAACGCAGCGGTAGAAGTGGAATACACCCACGTTCTTGGCCTGCACGACAATAAGACCATCAACGTCGACCAGAAGGTGCCCGTAAATGGAACCTGCTGCACCCGCCCGCTCGATGGTGCCTTTACAGCATCGAATCCGCCGCTGCCGGAATTGGGGAGCGTTCGCAACGACGAGTCGATTGGCCGTTCTCACTACGACGGGATAAACTTCACATTCCGTCAGCGCATGAGCCATCGTTTCCAGCTGTATGCCAACTACACGCTGGGGTGGGCGTATGCCTATGACGGCGGAGGTGCTTCGTACCGCACCTACCCCAGGCTTTCCACCAACCCGTTTGCTAGCTACGAGTGGGGCCCGTCGCCGAACGACGAGCGGCACCACGTCACCATCAGTGGCATCGTCGATTTGCCAAAAGGCTTCCAGCTCTCGCCAATCTTGCAGTTCGGCTCGGCGCGTCCTTACAATCTAACCAACTCATCGAACACGCTAAACACCGGAGGAGGCACGGCGAGTGCCGTGGTCGTGCCCACGAACGCTCCTACGAACTGGTTCGCATTCGCAGGGAATGCCACAGGGGCGCAGAACTGCTTCTACGGGTTGAACGGAGTTACGCAGGGATGCACGATTGCGAAGTATGATCCGCTGCGCGGCGACCCTTTCTTTGAGCTCGACACGCGGCTCGCGAAGAATATCAAGTTCGGCGATCGCATGAACTTGCAATTGCTCGCACAAGCGTTCAACCTGACCAATCGCGCCAACTATGGCAACAACTTTGGCAATAACATTGCCTCGCCTTCGAGATTCGGTCATCCGGTCGGATTCATCGCCCCGGCCAGCACCATCATTCCACACGCACTGTGGGGTGAACTCGGCGCCCGTTTCACGTTCTAAACGGGGAATCTCTAATACTTAACGATTCGACGCTGGGCTGCCTCGAAACGAGTCAGCCCAGGTTTTTTGTTCATCGCACGCGAACACAGTCCCAGCTCAAACCATCAGAAAAAGTTGAGAATAGTCAATAGTAACGCTCTCGCCAATTGCTTTCTCAGCTGAATTGGCGGATTCTGGTGCGGTTCGAACCTCTCGGTTCGGCTGGCGCGAACTTCAGGAGCCTAAGGTTTCGAAACGAACGAAGATCCGGCCCTCGAGAGTTGGAAGGAAAATGAGTTGCCGGGCCAGCAGCCTGCCCGGTGCGTGGGTCGCCTCGATGCACTGGTTGATTCTGGTTCTAATTGCAACGGCCACTGTGATTTTGCTCTGCGGACTGTTCCGCTGGGCCTCGGCGGACGCAAAGATTGACGCGAAGATTGCCAAAGAGGATTTTCGCGCCGAGCAGGACTGGCGTGGCCTGCACCGTTCCGCCATCGACGCCCCCGATCGGGAACGTTGACCAGGCGCCGGGCAAACAGTTGATGTGGTTTCCGGTTCTCTCAGCGATCAGATGAGTGTTGGTCACGGCCTTTATCGCTACGGGCGGCACGCTGCTCATCATGCCGGCCATGGCGTCGGCAGCAGCGAATGACCAGCCATTTCATCCCAACCAGTCGCCGCTGTTTCTGATCGGCATGTTCACGATGTACGTGGCGAACTAATTTCGTCATCGTGTTCTTCAACGTCGCATTAGTGGGCGTAGCTAACAGCCGTCTGATGGGCGGCAACTGGACCTTCCGCGACGGCATTGAGCTGGCCTGGGCGCGCAAAGGCACGATTTCGCAGTGGGCGTTTGTGGCCGCTACAATAGGCATGATTCTGCGCGCTCTCGAGGAGCGCATGGGCCTGATCGGCCGACTGGTGATGCGCATCATTGGCATTGCCTGGGCGGTGGCCTGCTACTTCGTTGTGCCGGTGCTGGCGTTTGAAGACCTGACTCCCATCGCGGCCATCAAGCGCTCTTCGAGGCTCTTCCGCGATACCTGGGGCGAAAAAGTGAAACGCGTCAGGGACACGGCACGTCTCATGTGCAAGCGCGTGTGTTGGCTTGTTTTATCGGGATGGCCAGGCCTCGACGTGGAGTGACTTATCTCCTGCTCCAGCGTCGGCCTGGCCACCGTACTTTTTGAGCCACCCTGTTGACGAATCGAGCGGCGATTCTTACTCTGTTGCGGAAGGGCTTGAGCAGGTATTAAGGCAGCCGCTCGTAGTTGTGATGCTCCTGCGAACCTACTGACTCGGGTGAGGCCAAGTCTGGATCCATGCGTAATGAAGTTCGAAAGCAGATCGCCCTTGCCATTTCGTTTTTCGGCGCAGCCGTCCTTGTGTCCTTTCCCCCTGCGTTAAGGGCCCAGAACCCGGGTGGTTCGCTCCTTGTCACGGTGCAGGATTCGACTGGCGCCCGAGTGGCCGGAGCGAGTGTTTCACTGACCCAGGAGAAATTCGCGATATCGCGCACAGGCAAGGCCGACGCCCAAGGCGAAAAACGGTTCGAATCACTGCAGCCGGGAAGTTACACGGTTACGGTGAACGTCACAGGCTTTGCGGAAAAGACCGCCGCGGTGGTCGTCGCGGTGAGCAGCCAGCCGGTGCTGGTGGTAACGCTCCAACCGCAATCCGTCCGGGAATCCGTGGAGGTGCGCGACCGCGGCCCTTCGCTTGCGAGCCAGCCTATTGAGACGACCAGCAGCACCATCAAGACCGTCATCACGTCATCCGACCTTGACGAAGTGCCGCTTTCCGCGCGCAGCTTCGCCAACATTTCTTATCTCGCTCCTTTTACCGCGCCGGTCGAACCTTCAGACCCCACGAAGGCCCGCATCACCGCGGTTTCTTTTGGCGGAAGCTCCGGGTTGAACGTGGACCTTTCCGTCGACGGCGGCGACAACAACGACGACTACATCGGCGGCTTCCTGCAGAATTTCTCGCCGGAGGCCGTCGGGGAGTTCGTCGTTCGAACCTCGCAGTTCGGCGCCGATACTTCAAGGACCAACGGTGGAAGCGTGATTATCTCGACGCGCCGCGGCACGGATGATTGGCACGGCAGCGCCTCCTACTATTACCGCGGCAGGGGCTTGAACGCGCGAAACGCGCTCGACAATCCTGAACCGAATCCCAAGCAGCCGTTTTCGCGCCAAAACGGAGTCGGCTCGCTTGGCGGACCGCTCAAAGTCAAGAAGCTGTGGTTCTTCACTTCTTACGAATACATTGACGAGAACGCCAGCCTGGCCTACAGCGCGAAATCGCTTTCCGAATTCAACGCGCTGGCGCAAATGGCTGCCGCAGGGGATCTGCCCGACGTTTCTTCCATTGCCACGATTCCGTCCTCTGTCTCCGTCCCTTTTCGCGACACGCTTTTTTCGACGCGCCTCGATTGGACGCAATGCTCGCACTCGCAATGGTTCGCGCGCGGCTCGCTCGACCGCAACACTACGAAGAACGATCTATTGCAACAGGGGGCCTTGCCATCGACCGGCGCGACGACTACGTCGAACTACTACAACGTGCTGATGAACAACCAGTTACAATTCTCGCCGTCTTGGCTCGGCACGCTCACTCTGGAAGCCAGCGGATTCCATCACACCAAACTGCGCAACTCCGAGATTGGCCAGGCGTTGAATTTTCCCTTCACCGTGAGCTTCCTCACGACTTCCGGCCTTGAGACCTTCGGCGACAATCAGTTTGCCACCGCCATTACCGCGTTCCCCATTGAGCGCGACCAGCAGAAATACCAGTTCCGCTACGACGTTTCGCGAGCCGCGGGGCGTCACGCAGTGCGCTTTGGAGTGAACCTCATCCACGAGCCGGTCCTGCGCGGCGAGCTTACCGGCAACCGTGAGACCGTTTTCACTTACCTGCAAGATCCGAGTTTCTATGTCTCGAATCCGGGCGTACTCGGGACCTGCGCTTCTTCGAATCCCGATCCGAATTGTCCGGCGGTCCATACCGCGGGGCCATTGGACGGCTCCTTCTCGCAAAGCATCCGGCGCCTCGGGCTATATGCGGAAGATTCATGGCGCGTTACTCCGTCTTTTACTTTGAACGCGGGCTTGCGTTACGACACGACCTTTGGATTGTTTATCGCCGCCGGCCACGATCAAAGGCTGAATCCGGCGCTCGCGGGCAATGGCGTTGTTTCCGGAATCCCGCACGATTACCGCAAGGCGATCGCGCCGCGCTTAGGCGTTGCGTTCGCGCCGCATGGATCCGCCACAACCGTCCTGCGCGCGGGAGTCGGAATGTATTACAACGATCTCGCGCAGAACGGCTGGGTGGACGCGTTCACCGCGGTCAACCAATTCAATCTCGCGAACGGCACGAGCACGCCGGCGCTGATCGATTCGAACTACCACACGCCGTACGCGCTGATGGCCAGCGCGGCCTACGAGCACGAGTTAGGAAACAATTGGCGGTTGAGCCTCAGTTACGAGCATCAGCAAGGAGGACACCAATATCGGCGCTACGAGTATCCGGGTTTTTCCCTTTTTCGCAGCGATAACCGCTCCATCTACGACGGCTTGGCCGTGCAGATGCAACACAGCTTCGCTCACCGCTTCGAATTGACGGCCAATTACGTTCTTGCGCACGCGACCACCTGGGGCGCCACCGTCGGCGAACTGTTCGATTACGTCAACGGTGTTTCGAACGTTCACGATCCCTTCGGTCCCGGAGATCACGGTCCTTCCGGCGAAGATATCCGCCATCGCTTCGTACTGGTTGGCGTCTTGCAACTTCCCTGGAAATTCGAGGCGTCCACCTTGGCGCAGTTGGAAAGCGCTCGCCCATACACCATGACGACCCCTTTCGATGTCAACGGCGATGGAGTGGCGAATGACCGTGCGGTAGTAAATGGCGTGCAGACGACGCTCGATGAGTTCCGCGGTTCGCCTTTCTATCAGGTGGATGTGCGCGTAAGCCGTAACATCGTTCTTGGCGAGCGCGCCACTCTGCGGCCGTTCGCCGAATTTTTCAATCTTTTCAACCACCTGAATCCAGGCAATAACTACGTGCCGGATATCTCGGCGTTGCCCACGCCAGTGAACAATCCTGCCAACGCCACAGCTTTTTGCCTCGACCCCGCCTGCACACAGACGAAGCCCATCACCAGCCTGAACCAACTGCGTGTTCCGGCAGGTGCGCTTGGCGATTTCTTCGGACCGGGCACAACCGTGGGCATTCCTTTCGCCGCACAAGTGGGCCTAAGGCTCACCTTTTGATGAGAAAGCGTCGCCCGAAGACTAGATGACCACGCCCTTAGGCTGGAATTCCGTGCAGATGGATCACTCGCGGGGGAACACTCCAGAGAGGCTTCTTCTACATCGGTGCAGGGCCCTCACGCTTGGATTCCGTGAACCTGGACACCTTTCAGCGGATAGTGGAGAAAATGTCGGCGGCTGAGAGTCTGACACTGACCAGCCCTCCAGTCGAATTCCGCGTGAAGAAACATCCTTTCGTGCGCCGATTTCGACCGCGGCATCGGCGCAGTCCACATGTACCGGTCGATGGTCCAAACCGTTGCGGGCGACGATCTCCTTACGATCGAAATCTATGCCTACTCGACTGAAGGACTCCAGCAAATGGCCGCATCTCTTCAAACCATGGCAATTCCGGACAAAGAGCCTTGAGTCGCCTCAGCACTCAATGATCAATGAATCATAGCCACCTAGCTTCTTCACAAGAGGGGACAAGCATGTTTTGAAACACCGAAGGAGCTGTAGTAGGCTCGGCGGCGAGCTGGGAGGGAACATGAGGACATGTTGGGGAGAGGTTTTGAGTGCGGTGGGTTGCCTCGCGTTTTTCTTGTTTTCGGCAGATGCGCAGGCGGCTCAAAGATTCGAGATCTCGTTTCCCACGGCCGTGCATGCAGGGTCAATTACGGGGCGGGCCTATGTGGTGATTACCAAGACGGATACGCCGGAGCCGCGGCTCGTGGCGGGCAGCTGGGGAGATTCGGGGCCGCTGTTCGGTGTGGACGTAAATAAGCTGGCAGCAGACGAGACCGCGGTGATCGATGAGAGCACATTTGGTGCGCCGGTGCACAGCTTACGGGATATTCCCGCGGGTGATTACTTCGTGCAGGCGATCCTGAATATTTATACGGAGTTTCATCGCGCGGATGGACATCGGGTCTGGCTGCACATGGACCAGTGGGAGGGGCAGCACTTCAACCGGTCGCCGGGAAACCTGTATAGCGAGGTGCAGAAGGTGCATCTGGATCCGGCGGCTGGATACAAAATCAAGCTGAGTTTGACGAGGGCGATCCCGCCAATCGAGGTGCCGCCAGACACGCCCTGGGTGAAGCACATCAAGATTCAGAGCGAAATGCTGACGAGGTTCTGGGGGCACCCGATGTACATCGGCGCGATTGTGCTGTTGCCGAAGGGTTATGACGAGCATCCCAACGCGCGCTATCCGGCGATTTACGAACAGAACCATTTCAGTCTTCAGCCGCCCTTCGGATTCTCGACCGAGGACCGGTCCATTCCTCCGGAACTGCGGACGACGCTGACGAACCTGAACCGTGAGACGGGATACGAGTTTTATCAAGCGTGGAATTCGGAGAATTTTCCGCGAATGATCGCAGTGACGTTTCAACATCCGACGCAGTATTACGACGATTCGTACGCGGTGAACTCGGTGAACAACGGACCGTATGGCGATGCGCTGGTGAAAGAGATGATTCCGTATCTCGAAGCGCACTTTCGGATGATAGCGAAACCGTATGCGCGTGTGCTGACGGGAGGATCGACCGGAGGATGGGAGTCCCTGGCGGCGCAAGTGTTTTATCCCGGTTTTTTTGGCGGGACATGGACGCTGTATCCCGACCCGATTGATTTTCGCTGGTACGGAACCGTGAATGCCTACGAGGATGACAACGCGTTCTTCGAGCCGAAGCACACGTGGGTGCAGGTGCCGCGGTCTATCATGCGGACGGCGGAGGGGCAGGACGAGATTACCGTGCAGCAGTTCAGCGAGCGAGAGGCGGTGCTGGGTAGCCACGGCAGGTCGGGGGAGCAAATTGAGATTTGGGACGCCGCGTACGGACCGATTGGCGACGATGGGTATCCAAGAGCGCTGTGGGACAAGAGAACGGGAAAGATTGATCACAGCGTGGCCATTTACATGCGCGACCACGGCTACGACCTGAGTTATAACGTTAAGACCAATTGGGCAACGCTGGGGCCAATGCTGCAAGGCAAGATTCATATTTATGTCGGAGACATGGACAATTTTTATTTAAATTTGGCGGTGTACAAGTTTGAGGAGATGGCCAAGGATTTGCACAATCCCGAATGCCAATGCGAGTTTGCATATGGAAGGCCGATGAAGGGACATGGCTGGCAGCCGGTGACCACGGCGAATCTGGTGCGGCGAATGGCAGAGCATGTGGAGAAGAACGCGGGTGGAGAGGACGTGAAGCAGTGGCATTACTGAAGGGGCGTAACAAAATAGATGCAATAATGAGCTAAAGAAAGAGCGCGGACCTAGACGACCACACTTAGGCTGTGGCTTTCTGAGGAGATGGTCGCACACTCGCGCGGCCGGAGTTCCAAGCTGGCGGGTCACTTGCGGGGAAGGACTCCAAAGAAGCTTCTTCCACGATATCTAGTAGTTCTTCTTGCCCGGGAACCTCCCCGGTTTCACTCCGAGATCTTGGGACCTGTTGAACTTCTTTCGCCACAGCGGCTCTATTGTACCGCACGAGGTGCTGCTCGAGGGGCATTGGCAATCTTCGCATGCCGGTGCACTCCCTCGCGTTGGCTGATATTCTAGAGAAGCTGATAAGGAACCTGTCTGAGTTATGTTTGAGAACCTGACCGAAAAACTGCAACGAGCCTTCAAGAACCTGCGCGGGCGGGGCAAGCTCACCGAAGAGCATCTCGACGCGGCCCTAGCGGAGATCCGCGATGCGCTGCTCGAAGGCGACGTCAACGTGGGAGTCGCCGACGAGCTGCTCACCAACATCCGCAAAAAAGCCATCGGCAGCGAAGTGATGCTGCAACTCTCTCCCGACCAGCAGGTCGTCAAAGTCGTGCGCGATGAACTGGCTGCGCTGCTCGGCAAGCACGCGAAGCCGCTGTTTGCTGCGAAGCCTCCTTCGGTGTGGATGATCGTTGGTCTGCAAGGCTCCGGCAAAACGACCACGACCGGCAAACTCGCCAAATGGCTTACCCAACATGGGCACCGGCCTATCTTGGTGTCCACCGACGTGTACCGCCCCGCCGCGCGGGAGCAGCTCACGCAAGTGGCTAAAGCGATTGGCGCGGCGCTCTGGCCCGGCGCCGGCACCGACAAACCAATCGAAATCGTCAAGGGGGCTATCAAGGAAGCAAAACTGTCCGCGAGCGACGTCATCCTCGTGGACACCGCCGGCCGCTTACACATCGACGACGAGCTGATGAACGAGCTCAGCGTGCTCAAGAAAGAATTGCAGCCGACCGAAATCCTGTTTATCGCGGACGCCATGATCGGCCAGGACGCGGTGCGGTCGGCAGGCGAATTTCACAAGCGGCTCGGCCTGACCGGAGTGATTTTGACCAAGCTCGACGGCGACGCGCGCGGCGGCGCGGCGCTGAGCATCAGCAAAGTTTCCGGCGCGCCGGTGAAGTTTGTGGGCTTGGGCGAGAAATACGACGCCCTGGAAGGGTTTTATCCCGAGCGCATTGTTTCGCGCGTCTTGGGCATGGGCGACATCCTGTCGCTTATCGAGCGCGCCGAACAGGTGGTGGATCGGAAAGCCGCTGAGGAGCTCGAACGCAAGCTCCGCAAGTCGGAATTCACGCTCGAAGATTTCCGCGACCAGCTCCGGCAAGTGCGCAAGATGGGACCGCTTGAGCAGATTGTGGACATGCTGCCGAAAATGGGGCCGCTCGCGAACTTGCCAAAGAATGCAAGCGTGGACGAGAAAAAGCTCAAACAGGTGGAGGCCATCATAAATTCGATGACCGATGAAGAGCGGCGCGATCACAACGTCATTGACGGCAGGCGGCGGAAGCGCATTGCAAAGGGCAGCGGCACCACGGTGCAGGACGTCAACACCGTCCTAAAGCAGTACCTGCAAATGCGCACCATGATGAAGCAGTACGGCGCCATGGCCCTACGCGGCAAAATGAGAGGCCTCGGCAAACTCTCGGGCCTGTCCTGACGAGTTTGGTCTGGACTGAAGAGACTTCGTCGGCTGTGTCGCGGCGATTCAATTTTTCGCGGGCAAAAACAGGTCCGCGACTTCGAGCGATAGCTTTTCTGGATCGAGGTCGGTGCGGTTGGAAAGAATGATGATAGTGAGGTTTTCTCCGAGGAAGCGTTCGACCACGGTACGAAAGCCCATCGTTGATCCGGTGTGCCACATGCGCGGGTGGCCGTTGTAAGGATCGAGGAACCAGCCAAACCCGTAGCAAACGACTTTGCCCGGATGAAGATTGTCGCCGTTCGGTTCTTTGGGCCAATGCGGTTCGGAGCCGTCGTTGAGTTTCACCGGCGTTAAGGCGGGCTGCATTTCTTTGTCGCTGAGCAGCGCGTGATTTCCGAGCGCGTCGTCCCACTTTGCGAGATCTTCGAGATTCGAGTATATGCCGCCGTCGCCAAGCGTTGCCGAGGTTGCGCTTTGATCGGTCTCCTTAAACAGACCATTTTCTTTGGAGTGGCCGAAGGCGCGATTCGCAACCTCGTTTTTTCCTTTTTGGTAGGCGATCGTGTGATGCATCTTCAGCGGAGCGAAAATGCGGTCGCGAAGGAATTCTCCGTAAGGTTTTCCTGAGGCTTTGGCGACGATCAGACCGAGCACGACATAACCGGAATTGCTGTAGGACCAACTCGTGCCGGGCGCAAACTTCCCCGATTGTTCCTTCTCCAACAACTTTAAGACCTCATCGTCCTGGATTTGTTTTTCGGGAGACCACATCGAGCCATTCGCTTGTTCTGCTTCTGCCATCAAATCTTCGTAATCCGGCAAACCGGAAACGTGATTCAGAAGGTTACGAACCGTGATCGTTTTTCCATAATCCGGAAAATCCGGAAAGACTTCGCCGAGCGTTTCGTCAGCTCGGAGTTTTCCGTCGTGCACCAGAAGCATGACGGCCATAGCGGTAAATTGCTTGGTAAAGGAAGCCAGGCGGAAATTGGTGCGCGCATCGATTTTGACTTTCGAGCGGAGATCGCGCACGCCGTAGGCGCGCTCGAATGCGGTCTTGCCATTGTGGCGCACCAGCACCGCGAGACCCGGCGCGTCCGGGGAAGTCAGGGCCAAAAAAAGCTCATCTACCTTCTTCTCCACAAGGGCCAGAGAGGTTTGCTCTCCCAAGGTACTTGCTACGCCTAAGGGGGAGAGAACTAAAGCCAAGCCAATGAGAACGCGATTCACCGAGTCTCCTTTCGTGCGCGTCGAAGAATATCACGCTTATGACGATAAGCCCCGATGACACGGTTCTCGTCCAGGGGGCGGGAAACTCGCGGCTACTTTCCACGGCTAACGAAGCTCAATTGGTACAACCCTCGTCCTCGACGTTTACCCCTCAGTTCGATTAGAGTTTAGAGACTGACCCGGATGGGCGATATCCATGGCCCTAGCAAAAAGGCCAGAACCGAGGAACGTTGATGATTTTGGGCGAACGGCTCCGCACTGTACGTGAACAGAAAGAATTGTCGCAAGGCGACGTGGAGAAACGCTCAGGCCTTTTGCGCTGCTACATTTCGCGCGTGGAAAATGGGCACACCGTTCCGGCAGTCGAAACGCTGGAAAAACTCGCCCGCGCGCTGGAAGTCCCGATGTATGAGCTGCTGTATGAAGGGGAAGAACCGCCGAAAGCCCAGTTGCCCGGGGGAAAGTCAGGCCAGAAGTTGTGGGGTTCCTCGGGAAAAGATGCGAGGTATTTGAGGAAGCTGCAACAATGCCTGGCCCGCATGAGTGAGGAAGACAGGGATCTCCTTCTGTTCACCGTCGGAAAGATTAGCAAGTCAAAGAAGCAGTAAAAGACTCAATCAACACAAAACGAGATTTCCAAACGCTTGCCCGCACGCTCTCGAAGTGGTTTCTAAAGGGAATGGCTGAAAATGCAGATGTTCGGCAGCGGCTGTACAACTTTCGTGCAACCCTTGCTATAAGATGCAAACCGCGCAAGTCTACGCGTTTGGCGGCGGACTCATTCGGCGGTTCTGCAGCTAGCCCGGGTCGACCATTTATCGCCGTTGTTAACGGAAGCAAAGAGCTTCGAGCGTTCGACGATCCGCTCTCTTAGCTGGAGCGCCTACAGGGTGCGTGCTCAACTGACCGGTTTACTTGAATCCGGTTCCGATGGAACTACGGTTGGTCATGGCATCGATCACCTTGCCGTTCTGGAAGTCGATTTCAATCTCCTTCCGCGAGTTCGCCATTTGCGGAAGGAAACCCACCACCGCGGGCGGACTGCCATATCCGCTCTGGATACCCGTGTCGATCACGTCTCCCGAGTCGCCGACGAATACGTATCGTCCGTCGAGGCTGTGGTGCAACCAACCATCCCCGAGGCAGTCGTACGCGCAGGGGCTCTCCGTGTTAAGCAACCCATGATTAAGCTTGACGTCAAATTTCTGCACTGGTTGCACGCTCACTCCGCCGCTGATGTCGAAGACGTGCACATAGCCGTTTATCGAATCCATCACGTAGAGCCACCTCTCATCCGGTGACATCGAAATCCCATGCGAAGGTGTGGAAGGACAATTTGTCGAACAGTTGCTCGAAAATCCAGCGACTGGAACTTTGAAACGGACCGCCCCCGTCGTCAAGTCTATCTGCTCGAAGCCCAGGAAATTTGTCTCCGTTATATACGCGGCCGTTTCTTCGGCATTGATGGTGAAGGGCCGAATCGTGTTCGCCGTATTGGCCGATGTGAAATACACAGTGTTGTTGGACACGTTGGCCGCTTGAAATAGGGTCGATTGTCGGCCACCCAGATACACGTGGCCATTAAACACGATCGTGTTGTGAGGATTGCTAGCCCGCGACCCTGCGATCGTAGCGATCTCACTCCCGGTTTTGGCATCCACCACGTGCCATGTCGTGCTATTGGCCAACTCGCCGTCGGGCATGTAAATCACCGCACAATCTGGGGTGATCGCGTGGCTGTCGATGCCGTGCGAATAATGCTGTGTCCAAACCACGGTATCGCTGACCAGATCATAAGCGAACAGGCCCCCGTTGCCACTGGAGCCACCATCTCCGCCAAAGCTGACATACAACGTGCCATTGCCAGCGCATGCGACGGTACCGCGGGTGCCGGTGCTGGTCGGTATGCCCTTGGACTTAACCAGCGGGAATCCAGCAGTGTCCAGGTCATACACATAGAGCGTCCCATCGGTGAACACATACTCATAGTGATTCGCCGTCGATGTCCCGCTGACCATGAGCGTGACCTGAACCGTCTGCGGGCTCCCTGTGGCGCCCGGAGAGGAGATGGTTACGTTGCCATTGTAGGTACCAGCCGTGAGACTTGCCGGATTCACCGTGACGCTGACTGTCCCTGGCGTAGTGCCGTTCATCGGTGCCGCGGACAACCACGTACCTCCGGAAGTCGACGCCGTGAAACTCAACGCGGCTGGACTCGCAGTGACTGAAACTGACTGAGCCCCCGGCACGGCTGATCCGATCTGATAGTTGAACGACAGCGTCGTTGGCGTAACTGTCAGGGTCGAGACGGTGGTGTTTACCGTAAGAGCCAGTGTGGTCGTATGACTCAGTGTGCCTGAAGTTCCGGTGATCGTCACCGTGGACATTCCGGTCGCGGCGGTGCTGCTAGCCGTCAGCGTCAAGGTACTCATCGCACTCGTGGGCGTGGTGGGATTCGTGCTGAACGACGCCGTGACGCCGTTCGGCAGGCCGGATGCGGCCAAATTAACGTTTCCGGTAAAGCCGTTTTGGGGAGCGACGGTGATGGTGCTCGAGCCTTTAGATCCCTGAGTGATGGCCAGGGTGCTCGGCGACGCGGAAAGACCGAAGTCCGGCGTGCCACCGGCGGCGTTCACCGTAAGAGCCAGTGTGGTCGTATGACTGAGTGTGCCTGAAGTTCCGGTGATCGTCACCGTGGACATTCCGGTCGCGGCGGTGCTGCTAGCCGTCAGCGTCAAGGTACTCATCGTACTCGTGGGTGTGGTGGGATTCGTGCTGAACGACGCCGTGACGCCGTTTGGCAGACCGGATGCGGCCAAAGTAACGTTTCCGGTAAAGCCGTTTTGGGGAGCGACGGTGATGGTGCTCGAGCCGTTAGATCCTTGAGCGATGGTCAGGGTGCCCGGCGACGTGGAAAGACCGAAGTCCGGCGGCAACGGCTGTGACTGCTTGGAAACGGTTCCGCAGCTTGCCAGAAACCAGCTGAAAAGCAACACGATTACCAGGGCAGGGCCGGATAGACCACACAGAGGGCCGAGTTTGCGAACTGATTTGATCAAATTGTTGTCGGGTACAGGACGGCGTGTCATCGTCTTCATTTTCGACCCCGATGGCCTCCGAAGTTGTCTCTAAGTGATGTTGAACGGACACTACTTGATTGGGCTGTGTTGAGCGGGTACTCCAGATGCTAATGCTTACGATGTCCAATTGCAATAGCAGGGGAGGACGCGTGAAGGACGCGTGTGAGGATTGACGGTCGGAAGCAATCGCGTTTGGAAACCAGACATGACTTCTGGTTAAGCATCGCATCCTGAGCGGACGTGACCACGTTACCGACTCTTTTCGGGCAAAGAAATCTCGGTTCGGGGGCCAGCGCATGACGGAACATGCAACGGTTTCCTGGACCGTCGTACGGCGCATTGGGATAAATTGCGATAAAAGCCTACTGCGCCACCCGTTCTGAAAACGCAGGTGTGCCAGCAATCTACGCTGGGGCCGGAGGACGGCCTACGCGGACAAAACCGAACTAGGAAAGAGTTTGCCGACCACTCGGCGTTCCGACACCGACAAAGGCGGAAGCAATACATCAGCACGTGACGCAGTTCGAAGCTGTAGCTTCGCTAATGATTGGTTAGAATATCTGTTTACACTACTGTCCGGTTGTCGAATTCTCATATCGACGTAACTGTCTGTAACCCAGCGGCTTAAGTGACATTTCGACTTTTTTCGATTTGAAATGCAAACGGCGTTTTTTGGCTCCTCCCGGCTTGGTCTGATTCTGCGAAA
>WNGC01000232.1_pt1 | contig 31325 bp, 29 predicted proteins | sample 5400051 | NCBI WGS metagenome assembly WNGC01 (sample SAMN13153368, study PRJNA577476) | soil metagenome | isolation source: 20 cm soil or saprolite under grassland replicate 2 | place: USA:California | collected 2016-06-15
ATCGAGACCGTCGAAGGTCTGGCGAGCGGCGGCAAGCTGCATCCGCTGCAGGAGGCGTTTGCAGACCTCGGCGGCGCGCAGTGCGGCTACTGCACCCCCGGGATCCTGATGACGGCGAAGGCGCTGCTCGAGCGCGAGCCCAACCCCAGCCGCGAGCGCATCAAGGAAGCGATCTCGGGGAACCTGTGCCGCTGCACGGGTTACCAGCAGATCTACGAATCGATCGAGGAAGCGGCAAGAACGATGCAGGAGTCCAAGCGATGACGAAACGTCTCGACGTGATCGGCAAGCCCCGCCGTCGCGTGGACGGCCGCGCCAAGGTGACGGGCCTCACGCGCTTCGCCGACGACGTGATCCTGCCCCGCATGCTGCATTGCAAGCTGCTGCGCTCTCCGCATCCGCATGCGACGATCGAATCGATCGACGTTTCGCGCGCGCAAGCGTACCCAAGCGTGCACCTCGTGCTCACCGGCAAGGATTTCCCCGTCACCTTCGGCATCCTGCCGGTGACGCAGGACGAATACCCGCTCGCCGCCGAGCGCGTACGCTACGTCGGCGACCCGGTCGCCGCCGTCATCGCCCGCGACGAGCAGACTGCGTTCGAGGCGCTCGATCTCATCGACGTCAGGTACCAGCCGCTCAGGACCATCTCCGACCCCGAGGAGGCGCTCGCGACGCCCGAGCCGCGCATCCAGAGCTACGGCGAGCTGGGCAACATTCACCGCCTTCAGGCTTTCGAGTTCGGCGACGTGAACGAGGCGCTCGCCCGCGCCGACCACGTGTTCGAGGACGTCTTCTTCTACCAGGGCAACACGCACCTGCCGATCGAGCAGCACGCCTCGGTCGCCGCGGTCGACGGCGAGGGCAAGCTCACGCTCTGGTCGTCCACGCAGGTGCCGCACTACATCCATCGGGCCCTCGCCAATGCGCTGCAGATTCCGCCCGCGCACGTGCGCGTGATCGCCTGCCCGAACGGCGGCGGCTTCGGGGGAAAATGCGACCTGCACAATCACGAGATCGTGGTTTCCAAAGCGGCGATCCTGCTCGGGCGCCCGGTGAAGATCTGCCTCACGCGCGAGGAAGTCTTCTACATGCACCGCGGCCGCCATCCGGTGTTGATGAAGATGCGCACAGGTGTGACGAAAGACGGCAAGATCACCGCAATGCACACGCAGACGCTGCTCGACGGCGGCGCCTACGGCGGCTACGGGGCGGCGAGCACCTTCTACACGGGCGTGCTGCAGACCGTGACCTATGAGATCCCACGCTACAAGTTCGACGCCTGCCGCACCTTTACCAACAAACCGCCGTGCGGCCCCAAGCGCGGGCACGGCACGCCGCAGCCGCGCTTCGGCCAGGAAGTGCAGCTCGACAAGATCGCCGAGAAACTCGAGATCGATCCGGCGGTGCTGCGCCTTTCCATCGTCGCCAAGCCCGATACGCTCACCGCGAACTGGCTGAAGATAGGCACGATCGGACTTGCCGAGTGCATCCGCAGGGTGGTCGCGAGCTCGGGCTGGAAAGACAAGTTCAGGAAACTCCCCGAAGGCCGCGGGGTGGGTCTTGCCTGCGGCGCGTACCTCTGCGGCGCGGGGTTGCCGATCTACTGGAACAAGATGCCGCAATCGGGCGTGCAGCTGCTCATCGACAGGAGCGGGCAGGTCACGGTGTTCTGCGGCGCGACCGAGATCGGGCAGGGGTCGGACGACGTGCTCGCGGCGATCGTTGCCGAAGTGCTCGGCATCGACGCCTACGAAGTGCGCTGCGTCACTGGCGATACCGGCTTGACGCCGGTCGACCTCGGTTCGTATTCCAGCCGCGTTACCGTGATGATGGGCAACGCCGCGATCCAGGCGGCCGAGCGCTTGCGCGATCTCATCGCGCGGGCGGCTGCCGAGCACATGGAAACCTTGCCCGAGAACGTCGGCTTCGCGCGCGGGCGCGTGTTCCGCGCGGACGATCCCGGCAAGCTGATGAGCTTTCGCGAGGCGATCGTGCTGGCCGAGGAAAAATTCGGCACGCTCGGCTCAGTGGGCTCCTATTCCCCGCCGCGCTCACCCGGCCGCTACAAAGGAGCGGGGGTCGGCCCGTCTCCCGCGTACTCCTACACGGCCTGCGTGGTCGAAGCCGAAGTGGACCCCAAAACGGGCTGGATCACGGTGCCCAGAGTGTGGATCGCGCACGACATCGGCCGCGCCATCAACCCGGTGAGCGCGCGCGGGCAGGTCGAAGGAAGCGTCTACATGGGTCTGGGCGAGGCGCTGATGGAGGAACAGGTGTTCCGGCGCCTGCCGCCCAAGCTTTCCAACGCTCTCGTGCACAAGATTCCTTCGCTGCTCGAGTACAAGAGCCTGACGTCCCTGGACATGCCGGAGGTCTTCACAGAGCTCGTCGAGGACCCGGATCCGAATTGTCCGTTCGGCGCGAAAGAGGTGGGGCAGGGGCCGCTGCTTCCGGTGATGCCGGCGGTCGCGAACGCCGTGTACGACGCGATCGGGGTGCGCATCGACGAGCTGCCGATCACGCCCGACAAGGTGCTCGCCGGGCTGGAAAAAAAAGCGAAGGGCGAAACGCCGCGAGTCGGGCCGGAGAGCTTTCCGGACGTTCCGTACCCCGAGCCTATGCTCGTGCCGCCGCCCTGGGAAGGCGGCGACGGCAACTCCATCAACACGCCGCGGCGCACGCCCGGAAAGAAGGAAGCCGTCGCATGATGCGCCTGCCCTGGTTTGGATTTCATTCTCCGAAAACCATCGGCGAAGCGGCGAAGATCCTCGCCGCTGAAGGTCCGCAGGCGATGCTGATCGCGGGCGGGACGGATCTCCTGCCCAACATGAAGCGCCGCCACCAGACTCCGGCGACGCTGGTATCGCTGCGGCAGATCGAAGCGCTGAAGAACATATCCAACGGCTCGCACACCACGCTCGGCGCGGGCCTGACGCTGAACGAAATCGTCGCGAACGCGAAGGTGCGCGAGCAGTACGCCGTGCTATGGCAGGCGGCGGCGCAAGTCGCGACCGTGCACCTGCGCAACATGGGCACGCTCGGCGGAAATCTGTGCCTGGACACGCGCTGCAACTACTACAACCAGAACTACGAGTGGCGCAAGGCGATCGACTTCTGCATGAAAAAAGACGGCGAGATCTGCTGGGTCGCCACCGCGAGCAAGCGCTGCGTCGCGACTTCGTCGACCGACACTGCCCCCGCTTTGATTTCCCTGGGCGCGAGCGTGCGTCTGGTCTCGGCGCAAGGCGAGCGCGACGTTGCCCTTGCCGATTTCTACAGGAACGACGGCATCGACTATCTCACGCGCCGGCCCGACGAGATCCTCACCGAGGTGAAGTTGCCCGCGGCCGAGGGCTGGAAGAGCAGCTACTGGAAATTGCGCCGCCGCGGCTCGTTCGATTTCCCGGTGCTCGGGGTAGCGGCCGCGGTGAAGACGGCGCGCGACGGCGCCGTGGTTGAAGCGCGCATCGCGCTCGGCGCGGTCTCGTCGCGGCCGCTCCTCACCAAGGCGGGCGAGCTGCTCGTCGGCAAGAAGCTCAGCGACGACGCCATCGCAAAAGCCGGCGCCAAGGTCGCATCGGCGGCGAAGCCGATGGACAACACCGACTTGGATCTCTACTGGAGAAAAGGCGTGGTGGCGGAATTCGTGGGCTACGCGCTGCGCGAAATCCGCGGCGACGACATGCGCGCGACGCGCATTCGCATCGCGCGGCACGCGCTCTAGGACGGCTGCACTCCGATCAGCTTCTGTATCACCGGACGCGAGCCTTCCAGCGCCACGCGCTGCATATAGAACGCAAGCCCGCGAAGGCCGCCCAACTCCTCCCCGCCGCCTGCGCGCCCCGGTCCTCCGTGCACCAGCTGGGGCAGCACCGTTCCCGGCCCCGGCGACATCTCGATCTTGGGATGGCCGAGGAAGATCCGGCCGTGATGCGGCGCGATACCCGAAACGACCTCTTCCAGGAACGCGGCGTCTTCCGAATACACCGACGATACCAGGCCCCCGTTGCCGCGCGCGACGATCGCGGCGGCATCGGCGCCTTTGCCCGAGTAGGGCAGGAGCGACGCGACCGGACCGAACACCTCGCGCGCGTGCACTGAAGCGGCGAGTGTGCCCTTGGCGAATTCGATCAGCACGGGCGAGATGAAGTAGCCTTTCCCTTCAAGCGGCGCGGTGCTGCCGAACGCTGCTTTCCCTTCGGCGCCGAGCCTGGCGACGCCTTCGCGCACGTCGGCGAGCTGGCTGCCCGACGCAAGCGGTCCCATGCGCGTTTCCTCCAGCGCGGGATTGCCGACGCGCACCGCTCTCAAGCCCTCGGCGAGATCGTCGCGCACCGTGGCGGCGTGCGCCTCGGGAACGAGCACGCGGCGGATCGCGGTGCACTTCTGTCCCGCCTTCTGCGTCATGTCGCGCAGCACGTCTTTCAGGAAGGTTTCGTACATGTCGCCGCCCGGCTTGGCGTCGGGTCCGAGCACCGCGGCGTTCAGGCTGTCCGCCTCGACGTTCACGCGCACCGACTCGCGGATGACGTTCGGCAGCGCGCGGATACGCATTCCCGTATCCCCGGACCCCGTGAAGGCGAGCACGTCCTGGGCGCCGAGCAAGGCCGGCAGGTCGCGCGGGGCGCCTACGAGAAGCGAGAGGGCGCTTTCGGGCAACACTTTCTTCTCGACGAGAATCTCCATCACGCGGTGCGCGACCATCGCCGAGCTGGTGGCGGGCTTGGACAGCACGGGCATCCCGGCGAGGAGCGCCGAGGCGGCTTTCTCCGCCAGTCCCCAGGCCGGAAAGTTGAACGCGTTGATCTGCACCGCGACGCCGTGGCGCGGCACGTTGATGTGCTGGCCGTGAAAGCGCGGCGAGCGTCCGAGCTGCACGCCTTCCCCGTCGACGAGGAATTTCGCGGTCCCGAGCGAAGCGCCGATCTCGGCGTAGGACTGCAGCGTGAAGATCGCGCCGTCAACGTCGAACTTCGCGTCCGAGCGCGTGTTGCCGCCGTTCGCCACGGCGAGATCGAGCAATTCGTCGCGGTGCGCCTGGATCGCTTTGGCCATTTCCTTGATTAGCATCCCGCGCTCCGCGAAGCTCAACGCGCGCAGTGCGGGTCCGCCTTTGCGGCGAGCGTGGGCTAGCGCCGCGGCGAGGTCGAGGCCTTCGCTCGACGCCTCTGCAAGCGGCTCCTCGGTGGCGGGATTGACGAGCGTCTGTCGGGCACCGGACCCTTCGACCCAGCGGTCGCCGAGATAACTGCGCAGCGTCTTCATGTGCGACTCCGATGTTTTTTCGACTGACGCTAGGATAGCCGAAGCGCGCGCAGTCTTGAATACACCGAAGAGCGACGATGACTCGCGTTCAAGCGATCGAGGCGGCGCTCACCCGTAGCTCGCGGCCCCTGATGCTCGCGCAGAAGACGGTGCAGTAAAGTAACAGCGGCCCTGGTACAAGAGACCGGTCATGCCAGGGCCCGGCCATGCTCGCCGTGATTGGACCAGGCTGCAGGCGGGAAGCCCTCTTAACGCACCGCTTTTTGTTTGGAAAACTATCCTGCTACGGCCTGCCCTCGACGGCGACGATGCGGAATTTGGCGTACTTGTCGCCGACCTTGCGGTTCTCCTTGTACTCCTTCGAGGAATGCCAGGCCCTGGCCTTCTCCATGCTCTCCCACTGCTGGATGGCTACGCGTTTCGCCGGCGCCCCTTCGAACACTGTGCCGTTACTCGCGGCAAGCAGCTTGCCGCCCTTCTCCTTGATCAGCGCCTGCGCCCTCGGCGCATACTCCTTCATGTACGCGTCGTTGTTGCTGACGTCGATCTCGGCGACGGTGTAGACCGGCGGCTTCGCCTGCGCGTGCAGCGTGTGAATGCTAAGGCCTCCGAGGCCGAAGCCTGCGATGACGGCCAACGCGATGCTGGAACGAGTCTTCATAGTTTCCCCTTTGCGGTGCAGTGCTACAGGTTGAGCGACCTAGACCCCTAATTGGTAAGACTCCTTTTCTTGCCGGTTGCCGAGAGTGCGTTTGTGGGTGCTTCTGGCAGCGCGGTACAGATGTACCGAAAGGACGGGCTCTGCTGACCCAAAGTACCAAAATCTGAACAGCTTCAGTGTTGCCGGTCATAATACGCCTAGACACCGCTAGGAACATCCCATGATCATGGCAACGTGCAGTTTAGTGCAGGTGCTGGATACCTACTAAGGAGATGAAAATGGCTAAGCAACGCTCACCCGGCGCGTTCGCGTGCACGGTAGCTCTCACGCTGGCGCTCGCTGTCTCCTCTCAGGGACGTGCACATGAACGCGATGATGGCGACCGTCAGCAGCAGAAGTCGCTCGAGTGCAATGATACGTTGAAGGACGATTTCCAGCCGGATTCGCTGACCACGGTATTGCTCGTCAAGGCGTTCAAGAAGGACGACTATCTCACACTTGGGACGCCGACCCCCACGACCCCTCAGGCCGCCAATGACGTTTGCGTCGTCAAGCTTCTCGTCGGTCCAGGGAACCCTGGACCCGTCGGTGCGCCATCAACCTCGCCGGGCATTGGCATCGAAATCTGGCTGCCCGCGCGTGAGAACTGGAATCACCGCATTCATGTGACCGGCGGCGGCGGCTGGGCCGGTGGTAACCAGACGAATCTGATTGTGCTGGCAGGAGCCGGCGGCGCCGGCACTACGACGCCCAGCCCCTCTTTCATCGCCACCGTGGAAGGTGCCGTCTCGGCGAACACTGACACCGGGCATAGCGGCGCGGGCGGGGGATCGTTCGCGATGAACCCGGATGCCAGCACCAACACGGTTCTGTGGAACGACTTCGCGCAGCGCGGCATCCACGAAATGGCCGTGAAGACGAAGGAGATCACCAAAGCGTATTACGGCACGGCAGCGAAGTACTCGTACTGGGATGGCTTCTCCACGGGCGGGCGGCAGGGCCACAAGCTCGCGCAACTGCATCCGGACGACTTCGACGGCATCCTCGCCGGCGCGCCGGCGTTCAACTGGACGCGCTTCATCACGAACGAGCTCTATCCGCAGATCGTATACCAGCGCGATCTCGGTGGCGTTCCGTTGACCGCGGGCCAGTTGAACGCGCTCGGCAACGCTGCCATCAATGCTTGCGACGTGGTGAACGGCCAGCATATGGGCTACATCCCCGATCCGTCGGAATGCCGCTACGACCCGACGTTCGACCCCAGCATGATCTGCGCGGCGAACGGCGGCACGAATAGCACCGCCAATTGCGTGACGCCGCTCCAGGCGCAGGCCATGAACAAGCTGTGGTACGGCCAGACGCGGGACGGCACTGCGCCTCCGCCATCGGCGGACAACGCCTGGTCCGTGCACATCGGGGTCGGCAACCACCTATGGTACGGGCTCGCGCGGGGCAGCTCCTTCGGCGGCCTAGGTGGAAGCAATGCAGGGGTCCCGACGCCGTTCAGCATCGCAACCGACATGGTCGCGCTGGAACTGCAGACCCCGTCGCTCGCGACACCGTCGTTCGTCAACGCGACCGGCAATGGCGCCAGCGGGTGGAAGAACCTGTCGTACGCGCAGATGGCAGAGGCATACGATTTTGGCGTGATCTTGCAGCCGAGCTTCGCGTACATCAACACCGATGACGCGAATCTGCAACCCTTCCGCAAGTCCGGCGGGAAAATGATCATTTATCACGGACTCGCGGACGTTCTCATCATGCCGCAAGGATCGGTCAATTACTACAAGCGCGTCATTCATGAGATGGATGGGCTGAAGAAGGTGCAGAAGTTCTATCGCCTCTTCCTCATTCCTGGAATGACGCACGGCATCGGCAATGGAACGACGAATCCAAATGCAAATCCGCCGCTGCCGGGCATCGCGGGGGGAGATGGCGTAGCAGATGGGACATCACAGCTCTACGACGTGTTGACCGCGTGGGTCGAGAAAGGCATTGCCCCGAGCCGTATCGATATTTCGACCGTCGACAAGACAAAATCTAGGCCCATCTGCGCCTACCCGAAAAAAGCGACGTATGTCCGCGGTGACGTCAACGTTGCTTCGAGCTATGTCTGCGCGATTCCGGATGGCAGATCTGATCACGATGACGATGACCACGATGACTAACTTGATTTAACAGCCGGTCGCGCTAGTCACACACAGGCCGCCCTGCTCCTACGGGGTGGCCTGATTATTTTCTTAGATCCACAACGTAGGCAATTCCAACCGTTGCGTTGGGAACGTCACTGCACAAGTGAAAAAGGCCTAGCCTCAGCTAAGAGCCAGCTCTTGATAGTCTGCTATCGGCCGATAGCTGCGGTTCGGTCGATCATCAAAAGCAATTTGAAGAGTTGCGTCCGCGGAGGACTCCGCTTTCAATGAAGCGCGCTATTTCGCGAACATGCCCTTCGGCGTTATGACTGCGGCGCGCCGGAGAATCGATTATCGTATCCGTCGACCGCCACGCTCATCAGCGCGTCAGGCGATAGATAAGCAAGGCCGCGCGAATCGTCGCGCGCTCGATCGACCCGGGCTCCAGGTCTTCGTCGTTGGTGTGCGACCCCTCGCCGCTCGCGCCGATGCCGTCGAGACACGCGACGTAAGGAGCGACGAACTGGACATCGCCCGCGCCACGCTGTCCCGGTGGCAACGCTTCGATGACACCGAGCCCCGCATCCACGCTGGCTTGCGAATACCCTTCCAGCAGGCGCAGGTTCCCGGGCGTGGGCGACATTGGCGGATACGACTCGCTGAAGGTGATTTCCGCTTTCGCGCCGGGCAGGCTCTTCGCCACGATTGCGCGCATGCGGGCGTGGGCCCGATCGCGCTGCTCGTAAGTGAGATAGCGCAGGTCGCCCTGGGCGCGGAAGCTCGCCGCAATCACATTGGTCTTGCCGAAGGCACTGCCTTTGTTGACAGCGGGATCGTAGGACACCTCCGTGCCGCCCACCACGGCGCCAGGATTGAAGGTGAGATCCGGTTCGGCCACTTGCTCGCGAAAGGTGTTCAGAATGCGCGCGCCTTCATATATCGCACCGAAGCCCGAAGATTCGCTGAACACGCCGGAAGAATGTGCCGGCTTGCCGGTGACGGTGAGCATCCAGCCGGAGGCGGCGCGCCGGCCGATGGTCGCGGTATCCCTGCCCTGCTTGTCCTTCACGATACCTTCGAAGCCCAGCGCGAGATCGCTTCTCTTGGCCGCGCGAACGAGCTCGGCGCGCGTGACCTCCAAAGGCGAACCCGGCTTCTCTTCGTCACCGGTGAACACGACGGTGATGCTCGTGTTGTCCAGCGCGTGCAATTTGGCGAGTGCGCGTAACGCTTCGACGATGATCACATCGCCGCCTTTCATGTCGGATACGCCCGGGCCGCGAATGCGATCGCCCTTGCGCTCCCAACGCTGGACGGGACTGTCCCTTTCGAACACGGTGTCGAGGTGGCCGATCAAAAGAAGCCGCTTGCCCTGCTTGCCTTCACGCGCCGCCACGAGATGGCCCGCGCGCTGCATGGCGGGCGGCAAGTCGACCCAGCGGGTGGTGAAGCCGAGTTGGTCGAATTCGGCGCGGAACATGCGCCCCACCTCGCGCACGCCTTCGGGATTCAAGGTGCCGCTGTTGACGTTCACCGTGCGCTCGAGAAACTGCAAGGCGGCATCGGAGCGTTCCTTCACCGCAGCGACGATCTGCTGCTCGGCGGCAGTGAGCGCGGCTGCTGCGTCGGCCGCAAGCAATGCCAGAAGGGCGGTGAGCACCGCTCGCTGCCCGCGCTGCACATTCATGTCTCCTCCTAGTTTTTCTGAGTAACGAACTTGGTGATGAGATAGCCGTCGAACGTTTCCGCCCCGCCGCCGCGTGGTGCGGGTGCGTTCATGTCGTCTCCTTGAGTTTGAGGTCCACCGGTGAAGCATTTACGCTCCGGGGGGGTGCGGCCTATACTCCGCTCGAAGGCACAACGACGCCATACGTGTTTCCACGTAGTCTCGCACATTGCGGGGAGTTCATGGCCACTCTTGCGGGACGCATCGCCGAGCAGGGCTTGAAGCTTCTAAACGACGAGATCGCGGCCGAAGCCTGGAGTCTGGAGAGCTTCTCGAGAAGCATTTCGAGCACGTTTTCGAGAAGCTCGGCGTGGAGACGCGCATGGCGGCGGTGATGCGCCTGCTGGCCGGCTCGCCGCAACGCTGAACGCGCGGTGTTTCCCATACACACCGGCAGGCCCGCGACGTTTGCGCCCAAGGGCATGGTGGCCTCGCCGCATTCGCTCGCCTCCGCAGCGGGAGTCGACGCGCTTCGCGCCGGAGGCTCGGCGGTGGACGCCGCAATTGCGACGGGCGCCGCGCTTTCGGTGCTCTACCCGCACATGACCAGCGTCGGCGGCGACGCGTTCTGGCTGATCTACGACGCGGAAGCCGGGCGCGTGCGCTGCTTGAACGGCGGCGGGCGCGCCGCAAGAAGCGCAAGCATCGACTGGTTCCACTCGCGCGGCATGAACGAAATCCCGCTGCGCGGTTTTCTACCCGCGACCCTGACCGTTCCGGGCGGGGTGGCGAGCTGGTGCGCCGCGCACGAGGAATACGGCCGCTTGTCCCTTGCGCGCGACCTCGCAGCGGCGATCGGCTACGCTCGCGAAGGTTTTCCCGTCACCGGGCGGCTCGCGCGCGCGATCGAGCTGCACGCCGCCGACAACTCGCTGAATGCACATGCTCTGGCGATCTTTACCCCGGGCGGCGCCGCGCCGCGCGCGGGTGACAAGCTCGTGAACCGCGGGCTCGCGTTGGTGCTGGAGAGGATCGCAGCGGCCGGGCGTGAAGGCTTCTACGCGGGCGATACGGCGCGCTCGCTCGCGAGCTTCGCCCGCGCAGGAGGAGGGTTTTTCGACGAGGCGGACTTTCGCGCGCAGCAAGCGAGCTGGGCCGAGCCGCTCTCGGCGACCTACCGCGGGATCGAGATCTTCGAGACGCCTCCGCCAACCCAGGGTTTTACGGTGCTGGAGATGCTCAACCTCATCGACCCCTACGAGATCGGCAAGATGGACCCGCTCGGTCCCGAGCTCGCGCACCTGCTGGTGCAGGCGAAGCAGATCGCCTACCACGACCGCGACCGGCTGCTCGCTGACCCCGAGTTCCAGTCCGTGCCGGTGGAGCGCTTGATCTCGAAGCCCTATGCGGCCGAGCGCAGGCTCCTAATGCGCGCGGACCGTGCTCTGCCCTGGGACCTGGTTCCCTCCTACGGCACCCTCGCCGGCGACACGGTGTTCGTCTGCGCGGTGGATGGCGAAGGAAATGGCGCCGCGCTGATCCAGAGCCTTTACTTCACGTTCGGCTCAGGCGTGGTCGCGGGCGACACCGGCGTCGTGCTGCAGAACCGCTCTGCCTACTTCTCGCTCGACCCGCTGCATCCCAACCGCCTCGAGCCGGGCAAGCGCCCGATGCACACGCTGATCGCGTCGCTCGCGCTCAAGGACGGCCGCCTTTGGCAGGTTCTCGGCTGCATGGGCGCGGACGGCCAGCCGCAGATCCACCTGCAGAGCTACGTGGGCCTCGTCGATTTCGGCCTCGACATCCAGCAGGCGCTCGAGATGCCTCGCTGGCTCTCGGGGCGCTTCAATATCGGCGACTCGCGCGACCTGCTCAACATCGAAGGCCGTTTTCCCGGGGCGACCGTCAAGGAACTCGAGCGGCGGGGACACAGGGCAAATCGCTGGCCGGATTTCTGCGAGCTTGCGGGCCATGCGCACGGCATCACCATCGATCCGGTGTCGGGTGCGCGCGCGGGCGGCTCCGATCCGAGGAGCGACGGCGCCGCGATCGGCTATTGATCGACGCCCGCTAGATCTTGTCCGGAAAACGGATGATGAATCCGTCGCGGTTGGGCATGCGCACCTTCGGGAGCGTTTCGGCGTTCATCGAGTCGTTCTCGCCGATCAGCTTGTTCTGCGCGAGGATAAAGGCGGTGAGCGCATAGACTTCGTTGTCGGTGAGCGAGCGCGGTTGCTGCCAGGGCATAGCCCGCCGGATGAAATCGAAGACGGTCGTGGAATAGCCCCAGAAGTTGGCGATCGTCTTCTGCGCATCGATGCGGTCGATCGGCCCGCCGCCCACGACCGGGGCGGCAACTCCCCCTTTGCCCCGTTCGCCGTGGCACATCGCGCATTTCTGCGCGAAGATGCGCTCGCCCTGCGCGGGCGTGCCGCCGCCCGGCGGCAGGCCCGTCCCGTCGGGCTGGATACTGATGTCCCAGGCGGCGATCTCGGCCGGCTCGAGCGGCGTCCCGAGATTCGGCCCAGCGGAGAAGGCAGCGCCCGAACCGAGACCGAGCGCGAGAACGATGGCCGGAAGCTCATGCGTAGACATGTTTCACCTCCCCTTTGCCGTCGATCGCCCAGCTGGTGAGGCTGTTGTAGTGCTGGTTCGGGAATCCCAGCACGTTCGGGACCTTCTGGGTCTCGCCGCGCTGGGCCACGAACTGGGCGCGGGTCGGCTGCATGTTGCCGGCCTCGTCCCATGCGCGGCTTTGCAGGACCGCCGGCCCGCCGTCCCACCGCCAAGGCATGCGGAACCGGGTGAAAGCCTTGGCGAGCACCGGCGCTTGCAGCGCGGCTTGCGCCCAGCTCTGGCCTGCGTCGGCCGAAACCATCACCTTGGAAATCCGGCCGTTGCCCGAATACGCGATGCCGGAGATCTCGTAGTATCCGGGCCCCTTCAGCGCCAGCCCCGGCGAAGGATGGGTGATGAAGGACTTCACCTCCTGCAAGAAGTAGAACCTGTACGCCTTTCCGCCCGGCAAGATCTGTGAATAGGTCCGGGTCTCGTAATAGCTCATGGCCGGAGCTTCGACCAGCTTCAGCCGGCGCAGGAATTTAACGTTCATGTTGCCTTCCCACCCGGGAAGGAGCAGGCGCATCGGATAGCCGTTGCCGGGCATAAGCCGCTCCCCATTCTGGTACAGAGCAACCATCGCGTCGTCCAGGGCCTTGGTCAGCGGAACGCTGCGGCTCAAGGCGAGCGAGTCGGCGCCTTCGGCGACGAGCCACTTCGCCTTGGGGTCGATTCCAGTCTCCTCCAGCAAGGTGGAAAGCGGAACACCGGTCCATTCGGCGCAAGACGCGAGGCCGTGCAGCGCCTGCACGCTTGCCTGGATGGGTTCCTTGGAGAACATCGGCGCGCTGTTGCCCCCGCATTCGACGAAGGTCATGCGCGACACCATCGGGTAGCGCGCAAGGGCGTCGAGCGTGAAGGCGAGGGGCCGCTTCACCAGGCCGTGGATCACCAGGCGGTGCTTGTCAGGGTCGATGTCCGGGGTGCCGGAGTGCACGATCGTGAAATGCAGGCCGTTCGGCGTGAAGGTACCGTTGATCAGGTGATGCGGAGTGCGCGCGTGCGAGGTGCGGGTCTCGCCGTTCGGATTGGAGAGCGTGCGCACGACCTTTCCCTCGAACCGCGACCGCTGCTCGTAGGACGGAGAGATCGCGCCCGGCACGAGGCTCCACGGGTCGTCCTTGAGCGGCGCCGCCCCCGCGGATCGGGCGACCGTGTAGCCCGTCACCGCCGCGGCGAATGCGGCGCCGCTGCGAAGAAACGTGCGGCGGTCAAGAAGCCCATTTCCAGCAACCAGCTCCAACCTTTCCAGCTCCTCCTTCACTCGATCTCTTGGTTCCATGGCCGGCCTCCTTGAACGGTCCCTCGGGACCGATATTCTGCTCCCAAACGTCTGCCGCGTGCGCGGCGCCCGTGCTGAGCATAAAATGGCCGCGCAAAGCTTCCCCTCCAGGGAAGCGGGCTCAAATCCATCGGGAGCAACGCGTGCCCTCGCGCAGCACCGCCGATCATTCGGTCAGCCCGCCTGTCGTCAGAATTCCGCGCGACTACAACGCTGCGAGCGATCTGATCGAGCGCAATCTCGCCGCGGGCGGCGCGTCCAGGCCCGCCTACATCGACGACGCGGACCAATATACGTTCGCACAGCTCGCCGAGCGTGTCGACCGCTTCGGCTCGGGGCTGCAGGCGATGGGCCTGGAGATGGAGCACCGGATACTGATCGCCCTGACCGACACGATCGACTTTCCCACGGCGTTTCTCGGCGCGATCAAGGCGGGCATCATCCCGGTCGCGGTCAATACCTCGCTCACCCCGAAAGACTACGAGTACATGCTCTCCGACAGCCGTGCGAAGGCGCTCATCGTGTCGGAGCAGCTGCTGCCGCAGTTCGCGCTGGCGATCGGCAAGCTCCCGTTCCTGAGACACGTCATCGTCTCCGGAAGCAGCGCTCACGGCCACGCCGCGTTCCAGGACGTGCTGGCCAGGGGGAAGGCCGGGCTTGCGCCCGCGTCGACGACTTCCGACGACGCTTGCTTCTGGCTCTACTCGTCGGGCTCGACCGGCATGCCGAAGGGCACGATCCACGTCCATTCCAGCATGATCCTCACTGCCGAGCTCTACGCGAAGGCCGTGCTGGGACACAAGGAAAGCGACGTCATCTTCTCCGCGGCCAAGCTCTTTTTCGCGTACGGCCTCGGCAACTCGCTCTCCTTTACGCTTGCCGTCGGCGCCACCGCGATTCTGATGGCCGAGCGTCCGACCCCGGCGTCGGTGTTCAAGCGGCTCACGGAAAAGAAGCCGACGATCTTCTATGGAGTGCCGACGCTCTACGCGGCGATGCTTGCGAGCCCCGATTTCCCGAAAAGGGAGAACTTGGCGCTGCGCTTGTGCGTCTCGGCCGGGGAAGCGCTGCCGCCGCAGATCGCGAAGAGCTGGAAGGAAAGGACCGGCGTAGAGATCCTCGACGGAATCGGCTCGACCGAGATGCTGCACATCTTCCTCTCCAACCGGCCGGACGACCTGCGCTACGGCACCACGGGCAAACCCGTGCCGGGCTATGAGCTGCGCCTGGTGGACGAGCGCGGCAACCCGGTGAAGCAGGGCGAGATGGGAGAACTGCAGATCAGCGGGCCGACGAGCGCCGCCTGTTACTGGAACAACCACGACAAAAGCCGCAACACCTTCATGGGCGGCTGGACGAAGAGCGGCGACAAGTACAGTCTCGACAAGGACGGCTACTACGTATACGGCGGGCGCTCGGACGACATGCTGAAGGTCTCGGGCATCTACGTCTCGCCCGCCGAAGTCGAAGCCGCTCTCATCACGCACGAAGCAGTGCTCGAAGCGGCGGTGGTCGGCGCCGAGGACGAGAACAAGCTCATCAAGCCCAAGGCCTACGTCGTTCTCAAGCAGCGCAACTCGGGGAGCGACGCGCTGAAGGCCGTGCTCAAGCAGCACGTCAAGGACAAGCTCGCGCCCTACAAGTATCCGCGCTGGATCGAATTTCTCCCCGAGTTGCCGAAGACTTCGACGGGGAAGATACAGAGGTTCAAGTTAAGGACTTAGAAGGTGAAGAAAGCAGCGAAGGGGAAAGGGAACGGCGTGGCCAAAAAACGCTTGCGGCCGGGCCTGCGCATCGCGATCGGTATCGCGGTGGGCGCGATAGGCCTCGGCGTTGTCGCGCTCGGCGTCCATCAGCTCGGGCCCAAGGCGGACAAGTTCGCCGCGGGAGAGTTCGCGGCATTGCCGGTAGGGATGACGCTCGCCTTCATCGGCGCGCTGCTCGCGCTGCCCCTAAGCGCCGTCAGAACGCGGGCGTTGATCGGGGCGCTTATGATCAGCGCGCTTGCGCTGACGGCGGACTGGATTGCCTTCGGACCTGGAGGGCCGAGCATCACGGGAAACCTCGGGAAGCCTCTGCAGGCCAGTCTCGTGATCAGCCGCATCTTGTTCAGGGTGGCGGCCGTGCTCGTGGATCTCATGGCTCTCTGGGCATGGGTGCGGTTCTTTCTGGTGTTCTGCGGCGGCGCCGCGACCAGGGCCAGACCGAGTTCTTGAACGCATCGTCGAAGATGGCGACGGGGAAGATCAACGCCCTCATTCAGATCTGGATTCAGGAATCCAAGCGTATCGTCGTACTCACCGGCGCGGGGATTTCCACCGATTCGGGGATCCCGGATTTCCGCGGGCCTCAAGGGGTGTGGACGAGGGATCCTGAGGCGGAGAAGCTCTCAAATATCCATTACTACGTCGCCGATCCCGAGATCCGGAAGAAGTCCTGGCAGTCGCGCCTTGCGCATCCGGCATGGACTGCGCGTCCGAACGCGGGCCACGCGGCGATCGTGGAGCTCGAGCGGCGCGGCAAGCTCCACGCCCTCATCACGCAGAACATCGACGGATTGCACCAGAAGGCGGGTAACTCGCCCGAGCGCGTGATCGAGGTGCACGGCACGGTGCACAAGGTAGTGTGTCTCTCGTGCCGCTGGAAGGGACCGATGCAGGCGACGCTCGATCGCGTGCGCTCAGGAGAATCCGATCCGCCATGCGGGCATTGCGGCGGTATCCTGAAGAGCGACACGATCTCGTTCGGCCAGGCGCTAGTCCCAGAAGTGATCGATCGCGCGATGCAGTCGGCGGCCGAAGCAGACCTGCTTCTCGCCATCGGCACGAGCCTGCAGGTCTATCCGATTGCGGGCGCGTTGCCCGCCGCGAAGCACGCGGGTGCGCGCGTCGTGATCGTGAACGCGGAAGCCACGCCGTTCGACGGTATCGCCGACGCGGTGCTCCGGGACTCGATCGGCGAGACGCTGCCCCGCATCGTCGGAATGTCTGCCCTCGCTTTCGCGAAGGAACGCAATTGATCCCGCCTCTTGACGCCGGAACACGTGGAGGCCAAGCTCGCACCCTTCGGTCTCATGGAGCCGACGCATGGCCACGCCCGAACTGAAATCCTCCGAGCTGAAGCTCGACCCGGACAAGCTCTATCTGGAGGAGGTATTTACAGACCGCCGCATCGGCACCCTGCGCCGCCTCACTCCGGTCACGAAGGACGGAAAGACGGACGCGTCGCGAGCCGTCCTCTACGTCGGCGAGACGCAGATCATGACACCCGCGGGATCGATCCCGATCGCGTTCGAGATCGGCGCGGAATCGCTCGGCGAGGCCGCCGAGAAGTTCGGGGCGCTCGCCAAGGATGCGATCGACCGCACCGTGCGCGAGCTTCAGGAGCTGCGCCGCCAGGCGAGCTCGTCGATCGTGGTTCCGCAAGGCCCCTTGAGCGGCGGGGGCGGGAAGATCCAGCTTCCCTGAGAATCGCCGTCGCGCGAGCCTATTTGATCAGTCCGGACTTCGCCGCGATCTCCGAAACGCGCCGGTGCTCGTCGCGGATCTCGGCGAGAAGCTTCTCCGGCGGGGAATAGTCCATCAGCATTCCGAGAGGCCTGAGCTTCGCGCCGATGGCGGGCGACTTGATGACGCGCTCGAGCGCGGGAACCAGCGCTCGCGTGACTTCGGCAGGCACGCCTGCCGGTGCGAAGAATCCCACCCAGACTCCGAAGAGCTGTTCCGGGTAGCCGAGCTCCGACAGCGTCGGGATGTCCGGAAAATCCGGATACCCGCTCGAGATGACGATGCCCCGCAGCGTTCCGCTCCTCAGGTGGCCGGTCATCGTGCCGAGCGCGAGGACGACGCCTTCCACGTGCCCGCCGAGCAGGGCGGTGACCGCGGGCGAGGCGCCCGTGAACGGCACCGTAGTGAGTCCCGCTCCGGTGAGCGAATTGAGCGTCAGCACGCAGAAATCGCCCACCGATCCCGCCCCCGCGGTTCCGATGCGTACGCTCCCCGGGCTCTTTTTCGCGTGCTCCGCGATTTGGCTGAGAGTCTTGTAGGGCGCGTCGCCGCGGACGGCGAGAATGCTGGGCGAGCGCATCGCGAGTCCCAGCGGCGTGAGATCGGTGAGCGGGTTGTAGTTCGCGGTCTTGGGGTCGAGGATCGAGCGGAACACGAGCGACGCGTTGTTCGTAAGAACGATGGTGTAGCCGTCGGGCTTCGACTTCACCACCAGATCGGTGCCGAGCGCGCCGCCCGCGCCGGGCCGGTTCACCGGGACGATCGCCACCTTGAGCTCGCGGGAAAGCTCGTCGGCGATCGCGCGCGCGGAAGTATCGGTCGCGTCGCCGGGCGCGAGCGGAATGACGAGCGTCACCGACCCCCTGGGGTAGTCCTGGGCGTGGATTTGGGTCGCAGCGGCGAGCAACAGCACCGCGCAGGCCTTGAGCGCGATTTTCATTTTCTGAATTCTCCCGTCACGGCACTTCGTAGCCCAGCTCCCTGCAGCTAGCGTGCGCGTAGCGGACTCCCGCGGCGCGTTCCAGTCCGTTTCCGTTCGCCGCGACGACTTTCCCTTCGCGAATGTAGAGAACCATCGGATAGAACCCCTCGTAGGCTCCGCGTCTGTCCTTGTCGTTGACCAACACGCATACCGCCCAGCCGTACTGACGGTCGCCCAGGATCGCTTCCTTCTGGTAGAGAGGTTTGGGCCCGGCTTTGAACTCGATCAAGGCAAAATCGGGCTCGACGAGGCGGGTTCTCAGATAGTCGCGGACGATTTTTTCATAGCCCTGCGGGCGCTGGCCGTAGTCGAGCGCCGCCAGCTCTTCGCGGGAGAGGGGTTGGGACTGGCAGCCGGCGAGGAACGCCGAGGCGATCGATGTCGCGGCCAGGATCCCCATCAGGAGGCGCACGGACTGTTCGATCAGGGCGTCACGAACGGAGCGCCCAGCTCGTTGCAGTCGGCGCGCGCGTAGCGCCAGCCGATGACGTTGTCGTCCGCCCCGCCGTTCACCGCGACGATCTTCCCGTCGCGGATGAAAAACACCATCGGGTAGGGGCCGTCGTAGGCGCCGCTCGCGTTCTTGTCGTTGATCCACACGCAGACTCCCCAGCCGTATCGAAGCGGGCGCAGCGCCGTTTCCTGCTGGAAGAGCTGCTTGGGTCCGGCTTTGAACTCCACGATCGCGTTGCCCGGATCGAGGAGCTTGGGCCATAGGTAGTCGCGGATGAGCTTCTCGTGGTTTTCCGGGCGCGGGCCGTAGTCGTAGGCCGCCATCTCCGACTGGGTCGGCGGATTCTTGCATCCACCGGTCAGAGCTGCCGTACCGACACCGAGGATTGCCAGAAACATCGCGATACGCTGCATTGGAGTTCCTCCGTCCTTTTTCAGTTGAGCGCTGCAAGATCTTCGGGGGGGATTCTCAAGGTCGCGGCCGCGGTATTTTCCTCCAAATGCGCGATCGAGGCCGTGCCGGGAATCGGGAGCATGACCGGCGAACGCGCAAGCAACCACGCGAGCGCTACCTGCGCGGGCGGCAGTCCGAGCCGTCGGGCGAGCCCTTTCAGGCCGCGCGACCTGAGCGCCGCTCCGTCGCCGAGCGGATACCACGGGATGAAGGCGACGCCGAGCCGCTCGCAGGCTTTGAGGACGTCTTCCGATTTCCTGTTCTCCAGATTGTATTGGTTCTGCACCGATGCGATGGGAGCGATCCGGCGCGCCGCTTCCAGCTGCGTCACGCTGACGTTGGAGAGCCCCAGGTGCCGGATCTTGCCGGCGCGCTGGGCCTCGGCGAGCACGCCCACCGAGTCGGCGAAGGGTACCTGCGGATCCGGGGAGTGAAGCTGATAGAGGTCGACGCGCTCGAGCCTCAAGCGCTTCAAGCTCCCGTCCAGCGCCCTGCGCAGATGCTCGGGGCGGCCGTCCGGGTCCCAACGGCGCCTGCTCGGTCGCACGACCCCGCCCTTGGTGCCGATGACGAGGCCCTCCGGATAGGGATACAGGGTTTCCGCGATGAAGGATTCCGAAGCGTGAGGCCCGTAGCTGTCGGCGGTGTCGAAGAAATTGATTCCGAGCTCGAGCGCCCGATGCAGCAGGAGCTTCGCCGTGCGCGGATCGGCCGGCGGGCCCCAGATGTCGCTGCCGTCGGTGGTCACGCGCATTGCGCCGAAACCCATGCGCCGCACGATGAGATCGCCGAGGCGCAGCGCTCCGGCCGCAGCCGCTGGATTCCGGTCCTCGTTCAAGCTACTTGGGTTGTGCCACGGTCCGCAGGTACGGCTTGTGCGTCTTGAAGCCTTGCGGGTACTTTTTCTTCGCCTCCTCGTCGGATACCGAGGTCGGTATGATCACGTCCTGGCCCGGCTTCCAGTTCACCGGCGTCGCCACCGCATGCTTGGCGTTCAGCTGCAGTGAATCGAGCAGGCGCAGAACCTCGTCGAAATTTCTGCCCGCGCTCATCGGATAGACGAGCATCGCCTTCACCTTCTTGTCGGGGCCGATCATGAATACCGAGCGGATCGTGGCGTTGTCCGCCGCGGTGCGTTTGCCGCCGCTTGCGTTGGGATGGATCATGTCGTAGAGCTTCGCGACGTGCAGGTCCGGGTCGCCGATCATCGGATAGTTGACTGCGGTCCCTTGAGTTTCCTTGATGTCGTTGACCCATTTGTTGTGGTCGCTTACCGGATCGATCGACAGCCCGATGATCTTGGTGTTCCTCTTGTCGAACTCGGGCTTCAACTTCGCCATGTAGCCGAGTTCGGTGGTGCACACCGGTGTGAAATCCTTCGGATGCGAGAAAAGGATCGCCCATTTGTCTCCGATCCATTCGTGGAAGCGGATCTTCCCTTCGGTGGTTTCTGCCGTGAAGTCCGGTGCTTCATCGCCTATGCGAACAGCCATTTTGACCTCCGTTTGGTGGCGGGCCGGAACGCCCGGGCGCCGCGATTGCGCGTTTCCGGTCCTGAGTCGAGAATTTGAGAATTCCCGTTGAACGTACGGGGATAGAAAAATTATACTCCGCCCGGCGGCTTGAACTAATGACATTCGAATAATATGCATATACTCGTGGGGCGGTTGAACGCGAACGGAGAGGGGAGAGTACGACGTGGCGGTTAGCGAAGCGGACAAGCCCGAACGCTCTCCGCTGGTGATCCTGTTCGCGGAGATGCGCGGGTTCACGGGCATGTCGGACATGCTCGATCCGGCAATCGTCCTCGCGCGCGTGGGCGAATTCGTGTCCTTGATGGCCAAGGCGGTCGAGGCGCACGATGGCGCCGTGGTGGACGTCCTCAGCGACACCGTGATGGCGACCTTCACCGGACAGGACGACGCTCAGCACGCTGTCGGGGCGGCGCAGGAAATCCAGGCCGGATTTGCGACGCTCGCCGAGGCGTGGCGGCGCGATTTCGGCATCCGCGCGGCGGTCTCGCAGGGACTGCACTGCGGGGACGCCGTAATCGGATTCGCGAAGGAAAGCCCCACGCCCGAGCAGCTCTTCGTTTTCGGCGATTGCGTGAGTATCGCCAACCGCCTGCTGCACCGCGCGCGCGCCGGCGAGTTCGTGCTCTCGGAGACTCTGATGGACCTTGCCACCGAGATGGGCGTCGCGATCGACGCAGAAGAGCTACCGCCGCTGGAAATCCCGCGCCGCGAGCCGATCAAGCTCTTTGGCGTGCTCGTCGATACGCGGCTGGACTTTACCCGCGAGTGAGGCTCTCGCCTTTAGCGCCAGAACGCGAGGATCATTGCGACCATCTGCAGCATCACGAAGTAGTACGCGGCGTTGATGCAGAACAGCTTCCAGGATCTGTTCTCCCAGGACACTCCGCCGAGAAGCAAGGGCACGTAGAAGCCGATCCAGGTCCAAAAGCCGGTGGAGAAGCCGTAGAACGCGGCCGAGCCGTCGGCTCCGGCCTTCCACACGGAAGGCCGCCACACCTCGCCGGTGTGCGCGAGCACGAACACGGTGAGCAGCGAGCCGATCGCCATCAGGATCAAGCCGCGCCGCATGACTTTTGGGTCGGGCTTGCTGCCGGCCGGGATGCCCATCTCCTTCATCCACGCCTTGCCGAGGATCGGGCCGTACCAGAGAAAGCCGAGCACCATCGTGGCGGCCACCGCGACGAGAATCGCCCAGTAGTTCAGATGAATGTCAGGTTGCATGGAATCTCCCCTTCGGAACGCGGCCCGGGAACGTGCGGGCCGTGAAGGAATCCTAGAAGCATCCGTTTCCGGATGCAAGCAGGTCCCTTCCGGGACCCTTCATGCGTGCGCGCGCTTGGCGGTCTTGGCGCGAAACGAGGAAATCTTGGCGGACCCGCGCGCGAAAATCCTGACTTGGTTGCGTCCCCGGCCTTTCGCGTCGTAGAGCGCCTTGTCGGCCGCTCGGAGCAAGGACTCGGGTTCGGCGGCGTGATCGGGGAAAATCGCCACGCCCAGCGATGCGGTGACGCCCATGAGTTGGACGCCTTCCTCCCTGATCGCCGAGCAAATCGCCTCGCCCCTGCTGCGCGCGCTCTGGAGGGTGGCGCTGGGAAGCACCAGCGTGAACTCCTCGCCTCCGTAGCGGCAGGCGATGTCAGTGCCCCGGATATGGCGTTTGAGCAGCGTCGCGATTTCCGTGAGCACTAAATCGCCGGCGGCGTGCCCCGCGGTGTCGTTCACCCGCTTGAAGCGGTCCAAGTCGATCATGATCACCGCGACACGGATGCCTTCGCGCGCGGCACGCAGCAGCTCGCGCGACAAATAGTCCCGCAGAAAGCGCCGGTTGTAGAGATTGGTCAGGGGATCCCGGATCGCCTCCTCCTTGAGGGTCTTCAAGGCCTGCGCGAGCGCCTCGAAGGCGCGGCCGCGCTCGCCGACGACGGTGTTCAGCACGAGTCCCGTGAAAACTACGGTGCCCATGAACGCGAGCAGCAGCAAGAGGGAGGTACCGAGCGGCGCCGATGCGAACGGCCCGCGTCCCTCGATCGTGTGCCACACGGCGATGATGCACACCAGCGCATTCAGCGCGGTCACCTCGCGCCACCCGAAGCGCAGAGCCGTCCAGATCACGAACGGCAGGATCGTGAACGTGAGCGGCAGCGTAGGCAGGGTGGGGGCCCATGCGTCGCCGAAGATCGCGTAGGTGAGCGCGAGCATGGGCAGGGCGATGAGGAGCAGCCGACCGGCGTAGGATAGCGGCCCGGAGGGGCTCATCGTGCGTGCCTTACGCGCGACGGCGTTCATCTTTGCTTTCATGGAGAATCAATAAATTACGAGCGATTCTTACGGTGCATTATAAGCTTCAAATCGCGGCTGAACAAGCCCCTGGGATTTCATGAACTATGACGCAGTCATGAGATGCGCGTCGCCGTAATCGGGGCCGGACCAGCGGGTCTGCTCTTCGCGCTGCTCGCCAAGCGCCGCCATCCTTCCTGGCGGATCGAGGTCGCCGAGCAGAATTCCGAAGGGGCGACCTACGGATTCGGGGTCGTATTCTCCCACGGCGCGCTCGCGTTTCTCGAGCGCGATGAGCCGCGTCTTTCGAACACCATGCAGGCGGCGATGGAACGCTGGCCCATGCAGCGCATCGTGCACCGCGACGAGCGCGTGGACATCGACGGCAACGGCTTTTCCGCCATCGGGCGCCTTGCGCTCCAGGAAATCCTGCGAAAACTGTGCCGTGACGCGGGCGTGAGGGTCGAGTATGGCCGCACCGTGACGGCGCTCGACGAGCTCGCGGGCGCGGACGCCGTGGTGGGCGCCGACGGATCGAATTCGCTCGTGCGTGCGGCGCTGCGATCCCTGTTCCAGCCGAAGATCGAGCTGCTCACCAACCGCTTCGCATGGTACGGCACGACGCAGCGCTTCGATTGCCTCACGCTCACCTTCCGCAGCAACGCGGACGGTGCCTTCGTCGCCCATCATTACCGCCACGCCCCCGCCATGAGCACCTTCGTCGTCGAATGCGATGAGGTCACCTGGAAAAGGGCGGCACTCGGCCGGATGGATGACGCCCAGTCGCGCGCATACTGCGAGCGCGTCTTCGCGCCGGATCTGGACGGGCATCCTCTGGTCTCGAACAAGTCGCTGTGGCGGCAGTTTCCGCTGCTATCGAACCGGCACTGGTTCTCGGGAAGATTTGTCCTGATCGGCGACGCGCTGCGCACCGTGCATTTCTCGATCGGCTCGGGAACCCGCCTCGCGTTCGAGGACGCAATCGCGCTCGACCGGGCGTTCGGCGAGGCGGGCGAGGACGTGCCGCGCGCGCTCGCGGCGTTCGAGCGCGAGCGCAGGCCTGTCGTGGAAAAGCTGCTCGCCGCAGCGAATGCGAGCTCCTACTGGTACGAGCGCTTTCCGGAAAAGATGCGCGAGCCGCCCTGGCGGCTCGCCTACGACTACATGACCAGGAGCGGGCGCATGACCGACGATCGCCTGCGGGAGCAGGCGCCGAAATTCATGAGAAGAGTCGAGGCGGAGAGAGCGGGCGGAAGCTGATGCGCCGCGTGCTACACTCGCGGCTACGACGGGACGCGAAGAATGGACTTGGCGACGAAGGATCATTCATCGAATAGCGCCATCAGCGAGCTGCAAAGACATCTGCAGGACGGAAGTTTCGTCGTCACCGCCGAGCTTTCCCCGCCGGTGTCGACCGATCCCGCCGAATTCATCGATCACGCGCTCGCGTTGCGCGGGCTCGTCACCGCGGTCAATGTGACCGACGGCGCGGGATCCAGAGCTCACATGTCCAGCCTCGCGGCGGCGCACTTCCTGGTGCGAAGCGGTGTCGAGCCCGTTCTCCAGATCACCTGTCGCGACCGGAACCGCATCGCGCTGCAGGCCGAGCTCCTCGGCGCCGCCGCGCTCGGCATACGCAATATTCTCGCGCTGCGCGGCGACGACCCGACGCTCGGGGACCAGCCGGACACGAAGCCCGTTTTCGATCTGGATACGACGGCCTTGCTCGCGACGGCGCAACAAATGCGCTCGGAGCACCGTCTTCCTTCGGGCACCGTGATCAAGGGCGCCGTGAGATTCGTGCTGGGCGCTGCGGAGTTGCCCGTCGATCCTGCCCCCGACTGGCGTCCCAACGGGCTGCTCTCGAAGATGGAGGCGGGAGCCGAATTCATCCAGACGCAGTTCTGCATGGATCCCGATGCCGTGCGGCGCTACGCTGCGCGCTTGCTCGACCTGGGCGTGGCGCAAAAGTTGCCGATCCTGATCGGCGTCGCCCCGATTCCTTCGGCGCGCTCGGCGCGCTGGATGAAGGAGAAGCTCTTCGGGGCGATGATCCCGGACGCTCTCGTGGAGCGGCTCGAGCGCGCCGCCGACCCGAAAGCGGAGGGCAGGAGAATCTGCGTCGAGCTCCTGCAGCAGCTCGCGGAGACCCCGGGTGTGGCCGGCGCGCACGTGATGGCGCCGGCTTTCCATTCCGCGATCGGTCCCGTGATCGAGACCTCCCGCGTGGCAGGAACGAAACGCGCGCGCGCGAGGCGCGGTTAGCTGCCGGGTGCGGCGAAACCGGCGCCATGGCATTCGGCCAGCGTTTCATCGATGTCGACGGTTGCAAGATCAACCTCCGCCGCGGCGGCTCGGGCGAGCCGCTCCTCTACCTCCACGAGGCGGGCGGAGCGCCGGCGGTCCTGCCTTTCATGGAGAAGCTCGCGGAGCGCTTCGACGTGCTCGTTCCGGAGCATCCGGGTTTCGGCGCATCCGACGAGCCCGGGTGGCTCGAGAATATGCACGATCTCGCATATTTTTATCTCGACGTTCTCGAGAGCCTCGAGCTTCGCGGCGTGCATCTCGTCGGCAGCTCGCTCGGCGGCTGGCTCGCTCTAGAGATGGCGGTTCGCGACGCCTCGCGATTGAAGTCACTGGTGCTCGTCGGACCGGCCGGGATCGCGGTGCCTGGTGTTTCGCCCGGTGATGTTTTTCTCTGGTCGCCGGAGGAGCTGGCGCGAAATCTCTTTTTCGACCCGGCGCTGGCGGAGAAGATGCTCGCCCGGCCGGTGACGCCAGAGCTCCTGGACGTGTCGCTCAAGAACCGGCATACCGTCGCGCGGCTCGGCTGGGAGCCGCGCATGCACGACCCGTTTCTCCACAAGTGGCTGCATCGCGTGAACGTGCCGGTGAAGATCATCTGGGGCGAAGCCGACAAGATCCTGCCCGTCGCGTATGCGCGCGAGTTCAAGAGGCTGATGCCCGGGGCGGAGATCGACATCATCCCGCGCTGCGGGCACCTGCCGCAGGCGGAGAGACCCGAAGAGTTCTGCGACATCGTCATGCGATTCGCAGGGAAGGGGTGATGCCATGCAAGTGGTCCTGTTTCACCTGATGCCCTACGCCGACCTCGACCTCGAGGCGGGACGCGAGCACGGCACGGTATGGGTCAATCTGCCGAATTCGAATTTCGACCCGGTGAAAGGCCACAGGCTCTACAACCGTTATCTCGACGAGTTGGAGCACGGTGAGGAGCTGGGATTCGACGCGATCGCGGTCAACGAGCACCACCAGACCGCGTACGGCCTCATGCCTTCGCCCGTCGTCACGGCTTCCGCGCTCGCGCGCCGCACGAAGCGCGCGAAAATCGCGATCCTGGGGAGCGCGCTGCCGCTGCGCGAGCACCCGCTCATGGTCGCCGAGGAGCACGCGATGATCGATGTGATCTCGGGGGGCCGGCTGATTTCCGGCTTCGTGCGCGGCATCGGCGCCGAGTACCACACTTTCGGGGTGAATCCGACTTTCTCGCACGAACGCTTCCACGAGGCGCACGACCTGATAGTGCGCGCCTGGACCGAGCCCGGGCCGTTCGCCTTCCAGGGTCGGCACTACAACGTTCAATATGTGAACCTCTGGCCGCGGCCGTATCAGAAGCCGCATCCGCCCATCTGGATCCCTTCGCAAGGCAGCAAGGAGACGATCGACTGGGCGGCGCACCCGGACCGGCGCTACACCTATCTGCAGACATTCAGCCCGGCGAACGTGGTGCAGCGCTACCTGAAGATGTACCGCGACACGTGCGGGGGTTTCGGCTACGAGGCGGAGGACCGGCAGCTCGGCTGGGCGGTGCCTGTTTACGTGGCCGCCACCGACGAGGCGGCGCGGGCCGAGGCCAAGCCGCACTTCGAGGCCTTCCGCAACGTCTTCCTCAGGATGCCGGTCGAGATGCTGCTGCCCCCCGGATACACTTCGCGCGAGTCGCTGAAAAACGTGATGAAGGCGAAGGCGGCGATATTCGGCGACATCACCCTCGAGAAGTCGATCGAGCTGGGGCTTATCGTCTGTGGGAGTCCTAATACGGTGCGCGTGGCGCTCGGGGCCTACTGGAAGGAAATGCGCTTCGGGAATCTTCTCGTGCTGTGCCAGTTCGGGACCCTGCCGACCGATCTTACGCGCCGCAACATGGAGCTCTTCGCCCGCGAGGTGATGCCGGCCGTCAAGGCGCTCGAGTCACCGGCGCGCGCTACCGTGGGCTGAGCTCGCGGCGAATTCGAAACCGGGCGGCACCGCCGGTTCTGACGCTTCCCTATTTCGCGCTGCTGAGCGACAGTCCGCCGAACCTCGACACGTAGAGCCGTGTGAGCGCGATGCATGCGACCGTGCCGACCAGAAATGGGATCGTGGCCCAGAGGAAGAGATCCTGCAGCGGCACCTTCATGCCGATCAATATTCCTCCGACGATCGGACCCAGTACCGAGCCGACCCGGCCGACTCCGAAGGCCCAGCCGGAACCGTTCGACCGCACCGAGGTGGGGTAGATCAGGGCCGACGACGCATTGAGCCCGAACTGCAGCCCGAGTACGCAAAAGCCCGCGAGGAAGACGGTGACCATCAGGGCTCCGTATGAGGAGAGACCGACGTAGCCGAGCGCGCCGACCGCGAAGACTGCACAGGCGAAGAGGATCGTGACCGGCAGGAAACCTTTGGCGTCGATGGGGCGCGCAAGGGCCAGCCCGCCGACGGTGCCGCCGATCTGCACGAGCGCTGTCGCAATGGCCGCTTCCGAGGGAGGCAGCTTCGCGCCGGTGAGCAGCGTCGGCAGCCAGCTGATGAGGAAGTAGAAGCCCATCAGGTTGCAGGCGAAGCAGATCCACAGCAAAGGCGTGATGAGCGCGAGGCCACCCTCAAACAGATATTTCGGATTGAACCCCTTGTAGATTTTTTCGTCCGCGACAACCAGCTTGGTTTGCCCGTCGATCGACGGACCCAGCGTCGCGAGAAGCGCAACCGCGCGCGCCCTTTCCTCCTTGACCACCAGGTGCTTGAGCGACTCCGGCAGCCACAGCGCCGCGGCGGCCGCCATGAAGATGGGAAGCACCCCGCCGACGACAAAGATCGCCTGCCAGCCGTAGTGCGGCACGAGCCAGACGGAGATGGCTCCGGGCAGCGAGCCGCCGAACGTGATCCCGGTAAACATCAGGATGATCATCGTCGCCCGAAACCGACGCGGCGCGTATTCCGCGTTGAGCGCGATCAGATTCGGGAGCAGCCCGCCTATGCCGATTCCCGCGAAGAAGCGCAAATTGAGGAGGCCCTGCAGCGAAGAGGCCCAGCACGCGGCGAGGGTAAACCCGCCGAATATGAAGCAGGAGCCGATGACCGCGAACTTGCGCCCGTAGCGGTCGCCCAGATATCCGAACAGCGGCGAGCCGATCAGGATCCCGAAGAGGCTCGCGCTGAATACCGGCCCAAGAGCCGCGCGATTGGTAACGGCCCAAGCCTTGATGAGCTCGGGAGCGGCGAAGGAAATTGCGCTGATATCGTATCCGTCGAAGAGCACGATGAAAAACGACCAGATGACGAGGGCCGCGTTGAAGCGCGTCATCTTCCGCTCATCGATAAAGCGCGAGACGTCGAACTCATTTGTGGATGCCATGCGACTCCTCCCTTGGCGTGCCCGCAGGCGGCGCGGCGCTTTGCTCGTTGCTTATGGTTCGGCGCGGTAAATCAGGTTTTCGAAGGAGCGTTCCTTCAGATGTTCGTCGAGACCCCAGCGCTTCACTTGCTCGAATACTTCTTCGAATTCGGCTCGCGGGATCGGCTCGTACACGAAACGCTCGCCGCGGGAGAAGCGGCTGTAGTCCCATTCCCGGTCCTGGAATTCGGGCGGGACGCAATGCTTCCACAGCGGGAGGTATTTCGACAGGTCGGCCTCGAGCGCCCGCTCGGCGCGATCCAGCGCTCGCAGGTACGCGCGCACCTCCGCCTTCGGCGCAGACTCCGGCACCCACCACAGCGTATGGAACTCGTCGGCGATGATCTCGCGAAGGCCGAGCTGCTTCGCCATGTCGATCTGCGGCGGCAGCAGGCTCGCCGCCTCGATCTCCTTGTTGAGGAGCGCCGCGAGGCGCGCGCCGAACCCGCCCACATTGGCCGTCTTGATGTCTTCGAGCGGCAGGTACTTCTCCAATCGGAAGGGGACGTTGAAATGGCTGCCGGCGCGCATGCCGACCGCGATGGGGACGCCCTTGAGATCCTCGGGCCTGCGGATCTTCGATTCCGGGCGAACGAAAATGGCCCAGGGCGAGACGCCGTGGCAGTCGGCCACCATGCGGCCCATTCCGGCGCTCGCGTTGCTGATCGTCCCCCACACGCAGGCGCACTGGACGACCTGCTCGCCCACGCCCCCGGTGTAGGGCTGGTCCTGCGGGCGCTGAAAATAATCGAATTTCTTCCAGCTCGACTGGGTGCCGCGGAAGGTCTTCCAGTCGAGCTCGACTTCGATCCCTTCGTCGGCGTAGAACCCCTCCTCGTGGGCGACGAAGTCGTTCAACCCCATGCCTTTCGGGGCGACCTTGACGTGCAGCAGCTTTCCGGCCATGTCTCATTCCTCGCGCGACTGAGTACAACGGCTACTATACGCTGCGCCAGACGGTACAATTGGCACAACGAGGAATGCCAGTCCGGAGGGACCATGACGGTTCGTTCTTTGCAGCACATCGCTCTCGCCGTGCCGGATGCCACGGTCGGCAAGAAGTTCTACACCGATTTCGGCATGGAAGGCCGCGAGTTCGGGAAACGCATCGTGATGCGCTGCCACGGCCGCGATCAGGACCAGGTGATCCTGGTCGAAGGCAAGAAGAAGCAGATGCACCATGTGTGCTTCGGGACGAAGGCCGCTGAGCTCGAAGGCCTGAAGAAACGGCTCGCGCAAGCCGGCGTGAAGCTCGTGGACGCGCCGTCCGAAACACCCGGGGAGGGCATCTGGTTCCGCGATCCGGACGGGCTGCTCGTGAACGTGCGCGTCGCGGAAGCAGCGAAATGGCGGACCGTCGCGGAGTGGAAAATCAACAACCCGGGCCACCTGAACCGCGCCGGCGTACCCGGCCATCCGAAGCGCGACACCCGGGTGCGGCCGACGCGCCTCGGCCACACGCTGCGCTTCACACCTCAGACGGAGAAGATGATCGACTTCTACACGCGCGTGGTCGGCCTGCAGCTCTCGGACCGCGCGCAGGACATCGTCGCCTTCATGCGCGGCCACGGCGGCAGCGATCATCACATCTTCGGCTTCATCAAGTCGGACCGGCCGGGCTTCCACCACGCGAGCTTCGAGGTCGGCAACGTCGACGAGATCGGCATGGGCGCCTGCCGGCTGCTCGACAAGGGCTACAAGGACGGCTGGGGATTCGGCCGGCACGTGATCGGCTCGAACTTCTTCCACTAGATTCAAACTGGAAGGCGACCAACTACCCCGCGGAAGACTCCCTCTACGTTTGGGGCCCCAAGCCCCCGGAAGCCTTCGGGATGAACTTCGAGCCGGCCTAGGCCGCGAGAGAAATGACCGAATCCTCGTACTTGCCCGGCCCCATGTCGCCTTCGGCGAAGATGCCGCGCGCGGCGATCCACTTGAAGGACTCGTCGAACACTTCCTTGGTGTAAGGCTCGAAGACGATGCGCTCGCCGGGCCCCCAACGGCGCGTATCCATCTGGTCGAGGAAGCGCGCCGGAAATTCGTTCCTGTAGTAGTGCGTGTAGAGCTCCGGGCGCAGATCGATGTCGCGCTGCGCGCGCCGCAGCGCCCGGAAATACTTGCGCAGGTCCTCCCGCTCAGGGTCGCCCGTGATCGAAGTGGCCATCATAAAGCTCGTGTCGATGATCTTGCGAAAACCGAGCTGCTCGAGGAAGTAGTAAGGCCCGCTGAAGAGGGACGCGGCGGGCACCTTGCGGTCGATCAGCTTCTCCAGCCGGCTGAACAGGAGCCCGTCGGCAAACGACAGCTTGATGTCGTCCAAGCCCATGTATTGCTCGAGCCCCTGGATGGTGGAGTAGTGGCTGCCCGACTGGTAGCCGACCGAGATCGGTACGTCCTTCAGCTCCGAAGGATGCGCGATGCCGGATTCAGGCGGCACGAATACGCCGCAGGGCGCGACCGAGTAGGCGTCCGCGTAGAGCTTGCCGTGGCCGGTCGAGGCGGCGACGTTCACCGTCCAGTGGCAGGCGCCGCTCACGTCGCAGGCCCGGCCCTGCTCGATGCTCTGGTAGGCGCCGATCCTATCCGGCGTCGCGTGCTTTCTCGCCACGTCGCCGGGGCCGTAGTTGTCGCGAAATTCGTAAGCTAGGCCTTCGGCCTTGAAGTAGCCCTTTTCCTCGGCCACCCATTCCTGCAGCCTGAAGTGCGGCGAAATCACGAACTTTGACATCGAATCCTCCAGGGTATCCGGCGCAGGCAAAATCTACTCCGACAAAAGATGGAATGCAAAGGAAATTCGCCGTGGGATTCGTCCC
>WNGC01000262.1_pt1 | contig 31271 bp, 32 predicted proteins | sample 5400051 | NCBI WGS metagenome assembly WNGC01 (sample SAMN13153368, study PRJNA577476) | soil metagenome | isolation source: 20 cm soil or saprolite under grassland replicate 2 | place: USA:California | collected 2016-06-15
GAAGTGTCCGATTAGTACCGAAGAGGGCGAGCCGAACGATTCGCCCGCACAGGCGAAGACTATTGCTCTGGGTCAGTCGATTCATGCCTACTCCTGCCCTTACACCGACGATGGGCATGGCGACCCCGATTACTACAGAATTCAAGTCCCAGCCGGCACGAAGCTGGAGCTCCAGATTGACACGGTAGGACGCGAACGTCCGCAGTTCGGCTGCGCATGCCAGATCGAAGCGTGGGTGCGACTCCTCGCGTCCGACGGGACCACGACTCTCGCCGGGACGACCGAATACGACTATCCAAAGCGGATCGCGTTTCAGGTCACCAACTCCGGAACCTATTACATCTGGGCCGGCGTGTGGCCTGGTGGGATTCGGTATCCGTACACGCTGCGAGTCAACTCAAGTTCCTCCTCGTCGGGCGGCAAAGGCAATCCCGTCACTGTTCGCGCGGAAGGCCTTGGGTCGCCCATCGGACTGATCGCCGATCCCGCCGGCGACTTCATCGTCAGCGACACGGCTGGGAGACAGGTCTGGTGGGCCACTCCCGACGGGCGGAAGCAGGTCATTGCGCGCGATCAGATAAGTGTGAACCGCGGACTCCCCTGGGTGAGCCCGAGTGGAATCGGCTGGGATGTCTTTGCCAATCTGATCATTATCACCCAGCGCGAGATCAACAAGATGACGCCGAAAGGGACCTTCACGGTCGTGTCCGCAATAGACGACGTGAAGGGTGTTGCGCTCGCTCCTGATGGGAGCCTCTGGTTCGCTGGTAGCGACCATCCGGCCGTGCGACACCACGATCCGTTCGGGAATTGGATTGAGACGATTTCGTGGACCCCCGCGAACAACGAGTCCACCCCTTATCTGATCGCCACCTCACAAGTTGGCGAGGTGTACTTCGTGACGAGCGGCCCTACTGCTCCAACCAACGTCTACAAAGTCACCGGCAAACAAGGTCAACTGATTTTCCAGACTTCGTTCCATGCGGCCGGGTTGGCGATCGATGCGGATGGGAATCTTTATTTCACGGGCGATCAGGAGGGCAACGTCTACAAATACAGCCCGAGCGGTGTCGCTCTCGAAAACCCATTTGCTTCCGGTCTCAATCACCCAACCGGAATCGCGTTCGGCCGCGACAGTGATGGTTCGATGAACAGTCGCCTGTTTGTCGTTGAAGGCAGCGGCCGTCTGGTGGAGTTGAACGGCGGGGGCGTTGGCCAGCGCGGCGCACCAATCGGCTTTGCAACCGCAACGCGAGCAACGGCAGATCTCCTCAGACCCGGCCCGCTCACCGATGTGCAACGCCGAGTCCTCGACCAAGTCGGCAACAAGAACGGCCGCTACGACGTGGGAGACTTGCGCGCATTCCTCATTCAGACGACCACACTCTCACCAGGATCCGTATTCGGTGTCGGAGGCAAGCCATGAAACGAACACGCGTAGTCCTTGCGGGCATCGCCATCGCCGCAGCCGTGGCCTGCAGCCAGGAGCCCCCGACGGCCCCGCCGCCACCGCCGGCCCCGCCGGCCACTCCGCCGCCACCACCGCCCCAACCACCACCACCGCCGCCGGGACAGCCGGGCGGATCGGGACGCCTATCGGTGAGTCTTACAACGCCCAATTCGGATGACGCGGCGATTCTGCTCGAGCTGCGCGGGTCCAGCATTCACGGCATCGCGCTCGCGAACTCCGACTGGAAGATGTACGCCGATAGTTCGGCGTCGCCGATTCGCATCGTTTTGGCGGGCAAGCTGACCGCCGGAACGCTGCTGACTTTCGACGTTCCGGATGTAAGTGCCGTGTCATCGTATACAGCCACGATTGTAGATGTCTCGGATGCGCAGAACAGGATTCGGACCCAAACTGGCTACTCGCTCGGCATTGCTCGGTGAGTCTCACGTGACGAATTAAACGGTATAGGGCCATGAGGCTGGCGAGAGTTTCGACGGTATTCGGCATTGGCGCCGTTCTGGCTGCCGCGCCGCTGTATTCGCAGGAAAACGAGCCGAATGATGCTCCCGCCACCGCGACTCCGGTCGAGCGCGGCACTTCCCGACGGGCCACGATCTCCCCGTACGATCAGGTTACGGGCAATCGCGATTTTGATTATTGGAAGATCACGGCGAACGCGGGCGAGACGATTTTTGTGGACATCGACGCGAATGAGTTCGGCTCGCCAATGGATATGGGTCTTGTGCTGTACGGGAGCGATGGTACGACGTTGCTCGCATGGACCCGCACCTAGAATACGTCGCAACCACGACCGGCACGTACTACGTACTGGCGGGCACTTCGCTGACAACCACGCCGAATGGAACGGCTCAGCCCTATACGATCCATTTCTTCGAGGTGAAATGCCCCGCAACGGGCGATGCAGAGCCGAATAATTCGCCGCAGACGGCGACCAAAGCGACGATCGGCCACGAAATCCGCGGCATGAGTTGTCCCAGCGACGATGTCGACTACTTCGCATTCGACCTCGCGCCCGGCACGTATGAATTCATCTTCGAGATGGATCCGCATGAGCGCCCAGCCTTTGGGAGCGCGGGGGAGATCGCGGGGTTGATCGAGCTCTATGCGCCGGATGGCACGACGAAGCTCTATGCGACCGACGGCGAGCGCGTTCCGGATCGAATCGAGTACACAGTGCGGACGCGGGGGACCTACTTCCTGCGCGCGGACATCTGGCCCGGTGGGATCCGATATACCTATAAGATCTCGAGTCGCCTGATGAGCGGGCCAGTTGCTGGCGACCCTATTACGCAGCGCGCGGACCTCGCGATGTACTGGAGTGATGACGGCGCCGTGGTGGACCGTAACGGCGACATGCTCGTGAGCGCCCTCATCAGCGGGATTTGGCGTGTCTCATTGCAGGGCGCCAAGACGAAGGTGGCGGCGTCGGTTGAATTTCCCGCGGGGCTCGCGTGGGATGCCGACAAGAATCTGCTGATCGTGAACGTCACCGGTGGGTATTCGAATGCGTCCACCGCGGGAGGAGTGTTCAAGCTGGCGCCAAATGGTCAACTGACGCGCTTCATCACGGACGCGCGCGTGAGTGGGGCCATCGCCATGAGTCCGGACGGGAGCATGTGGCTCGCGGCGAATTCGGCCAAAGCGCTGCTGCATTATGACGAGCACGGCAACATGATCGCAGCGTATACCGTCGGAGACGTCACAGGCACTGACGGACCGCGACACGTCGCAGTCGGTCCATCGGGCGATCCCTACTTCTCGACATGGCTGGACCTCTTTCGCCTGCGCAACGGGCGCGCGGAGCGAATCATCCACTACGACCACACCGTTAACCAGGACCCAACTCCACCGGACATCGGGGCGTTTGCGTTCGACGCCCAGGGGAACATCTACATTCCCAATGGCGCCGCCGGCGTGGTGAACGTGCACGACGCGACGGGCAGGTGGCTGGAAACGATCTCTTACGAGCCGACCGCGCCCGGCAGAGTCTTCTTTGGCCGTAACTCCGACGGCTCGATGAATAGTCGTCTATTCGCGATCGACGGGAGCAAGGTCGTCGAGTTGAACGGGGGCGCTCGCGCACCCGGGTTGCCAGTGCAGTTCGACCGTCAGCAGGCGCCGCAAGAGCCCCCAATCGCGGAAGCTGTGAGGGATGTCCTACGCGGGGGCGCGTTGAGTGACGCGCAGCGCAGGGATCTGGATCAGCGTGGCAATCAAAACGGTCGCTATGATGTGGGTGACCTGCGCGCGCTGCTGATTCGCATCGGGATATTAATCGTCGGGCCGTCATTAATTCCCCGGTGAAATCGAACTACACACAGTTGTAGGCCCTTCGCGTTAGCTCCCAACCGACCCACCGGATCGATTGAGGCAGTCTGGGTCTGCGCGCATCATTCGCCCAGTCCGCCAAGACCTAACCGTGGTGGCGGTAATCACATATGGAGGCACCTTATGGTTCGAGGCACGAGAGTACTGGCGGGCGCGTTCGCGTTAGTCGGTGTCATCGGCGCGCTGAGCGCAGCTCCCGCGGCCGCGCAGAGCGGCTTCTCCCTTACGCCCTGGGCGGGCGCGTACGTCCCGACCCGGAATTCTTTCAGCACTGTCGGTAGCGATATTCGCCGCGACAATAGCTTCATCGCAGGCGCGCGACTCACCACGTGGGGACGGAGCCCAATTGGCTTCGAACTCGCGGCTGGGTTCGCTCCAGCGCGTGTCACTGTGTCGGGCACCGGTACCACGATTAATGGCAGTCGCAATACGCAAGTGTTTGTCGGTGGCGCGAAGCTGCTGCTTGGCCTCTCCCCTGAGAATTCCCGCGTGGGCGTCTTCTTGAGCGGCGGTCCGTCGATCATTCGCCGCGGCCATGACGTGGCACGGAATGACGCGAGTACCACGGACTGGGGTGGTGTGCTGGGCCTCGGCGTCCGGATTCCGTTCTCGGCGTCCGTGGGTCTGCGGCTGGAAACGGAAGACTATTTCTACGGCGGCAATTTTGACGGCAGCCGCAAGTTCCAAAACGACCTCGTGTTGAGCGCCGGTCTCGCGCTCGGGTGGTAACACGAGTTAGCTGAACAAAGGGCTCGCCTGCAAAGGCGGGCCTTTTTGTTTAGAATGGGGCCCATGCCTCCCCCATTTGAAGGCAAGCGCGGCGGTGCGGCCGGCGCACGAATCGACTTTCGCGACGGGCACTGGGTCGTCCCCGATCACCCGATCATCCCGTTCATCGAAGGCGACGGCACCGGACCGGATATCTGGCGTGCGTCTGCGCGCGTGTTCGACACTGCGGTCAAACGGACGTCGCAAGGGAAGCGCAGCATCGTCTGGCGCGAGGTGCTCGCCGGGGAAAAGGCCTTCAATCAAACCGGCAACTGGCTGCCCGAGGAAACGCTCGCGGCGATTCGCGAGCATCGGGTCGCGATCAAAGGGCCGCTCACCACACCCGTCGGCGGGGGCATTCGCTCGCTGAATGTCACGTTGCGGCAGGTGCTCGATCTCTATGCCTGTATTCGCCCCGTGCGTCACATCGCCGGCGTCCCGGCGCCCGTGAAGCAGCCGGGCAAGCTCGACATAATCATCTTCCGCGAGAACATCGAGGACGTCTACGCCGGGATCGAGTACAAAGCCGAGAGCAGCGAGGCCGAGGCACTGATCGAATTCGTGCAGCGCCGCTTCGGCGCGAAAATTCGTCCAGGCAGCGCCGTGGGCTTGAAGCCGATGTCGAAATTCGGGTCGCAACGCCTGGTCGTGAAGGCGATTCAGTACGCGATCAAGCGCCACCGGCCGTCGGTGACGCTCGTCCACAAGGGCAATATCATGAAGTTCACAGAGGGCGGCTTTCGCGATTGGGGCTACGAGATCGCAAAAGAGCGCTTCGGCGAGCAGACCGTGACCGAGGCCGATGGCGCAAAACGAAAGGGTGATGAAAGGCGCGTGATGATCAAGGATCGCATTGCCGACGCGATGTTTCAGCAGCTCGTGCTGCGTCCCGACGAGTACTCGGTGATCGCCGCTCCCAACTTGAACGGCGATTATCTGTCCGACGCCGCCGCCGCGCAGGTCGGCGGGCTGGGGCTCGCGCCGGGAGGCAACGTGGGTGACGGCTACGCGGTCTACGAAGCGACGCACGGGACGGCGCCTAAGTACGCCGGTCAGGACAAGATCAATCCGAGCAGCGTCATCCTCTCCGGCGTGATGATGTTCGAAGAGCTGGGATGGGACGACGTCGCGCAGTCGATCGTGCGCGGGCTCGAAGGCGCGATTGCATCGCAGCATGTCACCTACGATCTCGCGCGCCAGCTCCCGGGCGCCAAGGAAGTCTCGACCTCCGCATTCGGCGACGCGATCATCGAGCACCTATCATGAAGACTCTCATCTCGGCGACGCCGCGCAACAGCATCGAGACGCCGCTGCTGGCATTACTCGTCGCACAGGGTTCACTCGCGGGGATCGATGCAAGTGTCGAGCGCGCCGTCGCCACAGGCGACTACAAAGGCAAGAAGGATGAGACGCTTCTCGTCTACGGCGGCGGCAAGACGCAGCGGATCATGCTCGTCGGCGTCGGGAAGCCCGCGGAGATTACGCGCAGCTCGATACGCCGCGCAGCGGCCATCGCCGCGAAACGGGCGAGGAGCTTGGGCACTAAAACCTTCGCGCTGGCAATCGCAAAGGAAGCACGCGGCGGTCTCGGCGCCGCAGAGCTCGCGCAGGTGGCGATCGAAGGGGTCGCCCAGGGCGGCTGGCAATTCACCGAGCTCAAGAAGCACCCGGAGGATCCGAAGCCGGAACTCGAAGCCGTCGAGTTGGTCGTCGATCGCGCCGACCAGGAGCAGGCCGAAGCGGGACGGCGCCGCGGTGACGCGATCGCGGCGGGCTATCTCCTGACCCGCAATCTCCAGATGCAGCCGGGCAATATTTGCACACCGCGCTACCTCGCCGAGCAGGCGCAGGCCCTCGGGAAGACGTACGGCTTCACCGTCACGGTGCTCGACCTGGCGCAGATAAAGAAGGAAGGGATGGGCGCGCTGATCGCCGTCGCGCAGGGCAGCGCCGAGGAGCCCCGGTTCATCGTGCTCGAATACAAGGGCGGGACCGGCGCGCCGGTGATGCTGATCGGCAAGGGCGTCACGTTCGACTCGGGGGGCATCTCGATCAAGCCGGCGCAGAACATGGAGGACATGAAGTTCGACAAATCCGGCGCGACCGCGGTCCTCGGCGCGTTCGACGTGCTGGGACGCCTGAAGCCCAAGATCAACGTCGTCGGCCTCATTCCGGCAACCGAAAACCTTCCTTCCGGCACGGCGATCAAGCCGGGCGACGTCGTCAAAAGCCATTTGGGTAAAACGATCGAGATCATCAACACCGACGCCGAGGGACGGCTGATTCTGTGCGACGCCTTGTCGTACGCGCGCCGGTTCAAGCCCGCCGCGGTCATCGATGCGGCCACCCTCACCGGCGCCGTCGTCATCGCTCTCGGGCACCACGCGATCGGGATGCTGGGGAACGACGAGGCGCTGCTCGCCGAGGTCCGCGATGCAGGCGAGCGCGCCGGTGAGCGCTGCTGGCCGCTGCCGTTGTGGGACGATTACCGCGAGCTGCTGAAATCCGACGTCGCCGACGTGAAGAATTCCGGCGGGCGGGCGGCGGGGACGATCGCGGGCGCGTGGTTCCTGCGCGAATTCGTCGACAGCTTCCCGTGGGTGCACCTCGATATCGCCGGAACGGCATACCTCGAGAGCGAAGGCGCAGGGCACGCCAAAGGGCCCACGGCCGTCGGCGTGCGCCTCTTCACCGAATTCATCCTCAAACGCGCCGGCGCTTGATCCGCGCAGGGCTTCTCGCCCTGATCCTGGCCGGCGGCACCGCGGCGCGCGCGACCGCCCAGGCGGATACCACGCGTCGCGACACCACCGCCGTCCGCGACACCGCCGCCGCACCCGACACTACCCAGCGCGATACCGCTGCGGTGTTGCTTCCGACGTTCGCGGCTCCAATTGCCCCGGGCCCGCTGCCCCGAGGCTCGCGCTACACGTTCACCACCGACTCTCTGCTGCTGACCAACGCCAAAACGCTGAGCGATCTGCTCGCCCACATCCCTGGCGTGTACATCGCGCGTGGAGGGTGGTACGGGCAAGGCGAGATCGTGATGTACGGGGGGCGCGGCGCTGCCGCCATCGAAGTGTACTGGGACGGCGTTCCCTATCTTCCGCTCGGCCGCGATTCGGTCTACCTCGATCCGGCGCGCATTGCGTTGGCACCGCTCGAGCGAATAGACGTGATCGTCCTCCCCGCGATGTTGCGCGTCTATTTGATCTCGCTGCGGCCGCGCTCCACCGTCCCGCTCACGCAAATCGGCATCAGCACCGGCGATCAGGACATCGCGAACTACCGTGCCGGGTATGCGATCCGGACCCGATCCGGATTCGGGGCATCGCTGATCGCCGATTGGAACGCCGTGGGCAGCAGCAGCACCTTCAGCACGACGACGTCGTTCGGGAGCACCGACCTGTGGCTCAAAGCCGAATACGTTCCTCCGCATCAGCATTACGGCGCGTCGTTCCAGCTGCTCAGCTCGAGCTGGCATCGCAATCCATCGACCGACGGCCGCGTCGAAGGCTGGAGGCAGGATCGCCGCGATCGCGTGTTGCGCGTCTTCTACGCGCAGCGCGATGATGACCGGGGACTGCGGGCGACGGCGACGTTCTTCTCGACCTCGCTGGGTCACGATACGCTCGTGAATCCCCGGGGCCTTTCCGCCGCGACTCTCGACGTGGCACAGACGTGGCGTAACGCGAGCGTAAGCGGGACGGCGCGACTCGGATGGTCGGGGGCGCCGAGTGCGCTCGAGGCGCGCGCGGGCTGGACTCCCATCGCGCCGCTCACGGTCGCGGCGGACCTGCGTCACGCAAGCTACCCGGGAGGACGCACGGGCGAGCGCGTGCACGTCAGCGCGGGCGTGCTCCTGCCGTTCGGATTCTCCGCGCGCGGCGAAGCCGCCTGGCGGCACGACGTGCAGTCGTATGCCGTGACGACCGATCCGTTGCAGCGCACGACCGACGTCGCCGGGTGGGTGCGGTTCGATTCCCGCCGGCTCGTGCTCGAGGTGGGCCGGGGCCGCAACGATGCGTTTGCGCCACTCGGGTTCGCGGCCGGGATCACGACGGTGGACTCCCTCAACCCCACGCCGCGCACCGAATTCGTCGCTGCCCGCGGCAGCATTCGACCGGTCGCCGGCCTCGAGCTGTCCCTATGGTATTTCCATCCCGTCGTGGGGGGAGGGGATTTTGAGCCACCGCAGCACACCCGGATCTCCGCCACGTTTTACTCGAAGTTTTGGCGCGTTTTCCGCAGCGGCATTTTCGCCCTGCGGGGCGAGATTGCCGTGGAGTCGTGGAGTCGCTGGTCGTTCGGCGGCCTCTCGGGCGGCACGCCCCGCGTCATGGGTGGAGCGACGTTCGCGGAGACGAACCTCGAAATGCAGCTGGTGGGCGTCACGATCTTCTGGACGATCCAGAACGTGAACCTGATGCGGTCGAGCTACGTGGAGGGGCTAGGCTATCCCAAGAGCGCACAGCAGTACGGCGCCCGCTGGTTCTTCACGAACTAGCGCGGCTGACTACATTTAAGGCCCTGTGCCGCGTAGCATGACAGGCTTCGGCTCGGCCGAAGATCAAGTCTTGGGCGGACGACTGCGGGTCGAGATCCGTACCGTCAATCACCGCTACTTCAATCCGCAGCTCAAGCTCCCGAGCGAGCTGGCCGCGGTCGAAACCGAGCTGCGCGATCGGTTGCGGCAGCTGCTCGAGCGCGGCCACGTGGCGGTCACGGCGCGCTGGATCGACCCGCCGGGCGAGGAGGGCGCGGACGATGGCGCGATCGCGCTCGATCTCGCGCGCGCACGGCAGATCGTCGCCGCGGCGAAGCAGCTCAAGAAGAAGCTCAAGCTGAAAGGCGACGTTGATCTCGCCTTCGTCGCGCGGCAGCCGGACGTGTTGAGCCTGGCCGACGGAAGCGGAGACGAGCCGTCGGCCAAGTGGGTGGATGTGCAGCCGCTCGTCGAGCGGGCCGCGCGCGACGTGATCGCGATGCGCGAGCGAGAAGGCCGCGCGTTGGCGGCAGAGCTGGTGACGCGGCTCGATGCCCTGGAGCAGGGCGCGCAGACGATCGTCGAGCTGGCGCCGGCGCGTATCAAGTCCGAGCACGCGCGGCTCCGGCAAGCGGTTGCCGACCTGATGTCAGGCACGGGGGGCACGGGGGGGGCGGTGGACGAGCAGCGGCTCGCGCTCGAGATCGCCTTGCTGGCCGACCGCGTGGACGTGACGGAGGAACTGGTGCGCTTTCGCACCCACGTGAGCGCAGCGCGCGAGGCGCTGGCGTCCGAGCGGCCGGTCGGGAAGCAGCTCGGGTTTCTGGCGCAGGAGCTGCTCAGGGAAGTGAATACGATCGGCTCCAAGGCGAACGATGCGCGTATCACGCAGACCGTGATCGGCATGAAGGGGGAGCTGGAGAAGCTCCGGGAGCAGTTGGAGAATCTGGAGTGAGCGCGCGCATCGTCGTCCTGTCGGCGCCTTCGGGCGGAGGCAAGACGACAATCGCGCGAGCGGTGCGGGACCGCTATGGCGACCGGTTCGGCTTTTCGGTCTCGGCGACGACGCGCAAGCCGCGCGGCGATGAGCGGGACGGCACCGACTATCACTTCTGGACGCGGCGGCAGTTTCAGGAAGCAGTCGCCGGCGGCACGTTTCTCGAGCACGCCGAGTACGCCGGAGAGTTGTACGGCACGCTGAAGAGTGAAGTCGAGAAGATCGTGCGCTCGGGACGGCACGTCCTGCTGGATATCGAGGTGGAGGGCGCGCGGCAGGTACGCGAGCAGTATCCGCCGCCCCAGTCGGTGTCGATCTTCATTCTGCCGAGCGATCCGCGCGTGCTGCTCGAGCGGTTGCGGCAGCGCAAGAGTGAGTCGGCGGCGGAGATCAAACAGCGGCTGAAGCGCGCCAAGCACGAGCTGCGGCAGTCGAAGCTGTTCGATCGCTGGATTCGCAACGACGATCTCGGCACCGCCGTGCAGGATGTGGTGAGCATCGCCGACGGCGCGGAAGGGTTGGGCCGGCAAAAAGAGGACATAGATTGGATCAGCAATTATGGGGCGGGGCTCGAGCAGCAGGCCAAGCGCTTTTACGATGAGCTGCAACAACAGAAAGGCTGAGCAATGCGCATTATCACACCGGCTGAAGTCGCAGGACAGACGCAGAACAAGTATCTGGGCGTACTCGTGGCGGCGAAGTTCGCCCGCTTCGTGAACGATTTTCCACGCGACCGTTCCGTCGATTGGGAAGAAAAGCTCACGACGCGCGCGTTCGATGAATTGGTGCGCGGCTCCCTCAAGTACCGGCTGGTCCGGCGGCGGCGCCAGCAGGAAGCCTGATGTCGCTCTCCGGCCGCCACGTCGTCCTCGGCGTGTCGGGCGGGATCGCCTGCTATAAGAGCTGCACCCTCGCCCGCCGGCTCACCGAAGCGGGTGCCACGGTGGATGTCGTGCTGACCGCCGCGGCCGCCGAATTCGTGCGGCCCGTGACGTTCGAAGCGCTGACGGGACGGCCCGTCCTGACATCGCTGTGGGAACGCGGCCGCGCCCTCGCGCATATCGAGCTGGGCCGCGACCCCGACCTCATCATTCTCGCGCCCGCGACGGCCAACATCCTGGCGCGCGCGGCGCTCGGAATGGCCGACGACCTTCTCACCGCGCTGCTGCTCGCCAGGACGCAAAGCGCGATCCTCGCCGCTCCCGCGATGAACGACGCGATGTACGCCAATCCGGCGACGACGGCGAACGTCAAAACGCTCACCGCACGCGGCTGGCATTTCATCGGCCCCGAGATCGGCGCGCTCGCCGAGGGTCCAAGCGAGCGGCCGGGCCGCATGAGCGAACCGGAAGCGATTCTGGTCGCGGCTGAGCGATTGCTCGGGAATCCCGGGACGGGAAAATGGGCCGGCAAGCGCGTGGTCGTTACCGCCGGGCCGACGCGCGAGCATCTCGATCCGGTGCGCGTGCTGACGAATCCATCCAGCGGCCGCATGGGATACGCGCTCGCCGAGGCGGCGTACGCCCGCGGCGCCGATGTCGCCCTCGTGACTGGACCGACCGAGCTCGCGCTGCCGACCGGGCTCGCGACGACGCGCGTCGAGACGACCGAGGAGATGCGAGCCGCCGTGCAATCGCTGATTCCCCGCGCCACTGCGCTGATCATGAGCGCCGCGCCGGCCGACTACCGGCCCAAGGCCGCGGCGAAAACGAAACGGCCGCGCGCAAACGGTCCATTGACGGTCGAGCTCGAAGCAACGCCCGACATCCTCGCCGCACTCAAGCGACCGAAGGGAATGCTCGTCGTCGGCTTCGCCCTGGAGACCGGCAACGGACTCGCGAATGCGCGTTCCAAGATGCAGAATAAGGCGCTTGACTACGTGATCCTAAACGACGCCCTTGAGCCCGGCGCCGGATTCGAGGTCACGACCAATCGCGTAACGATTTTGGGACCCGGCGGCAAGCAAGTCGACCTGCCGCTCTTGTCCAAGCGCGACGTGGCCGAACGCATCCTCGACGTGGTGGAAGAAGCGCTTTGACGGACGGGCGGGCTCTGGCGATCGAATATCTAAAACAACAACGGCTCCTGGGGGGGAATGACGTTGTTGTCCCAACCCCGGACTTGCGTCCGGGGTTAGAAAACCAAACTGCACAACCCACGGCTATCGAAGTTCCAACCCCGGGCGTCAGCCCGGGGAGAACCGACACCACGGTGACCACCGGTGCTTCAGGCATGCCGAACGCCGGGATTTCTTTCGACCCACCGTCGGCAGACCTGTTCGCCACCGATCCGATCCAGCAAGCGCGCTCGCTCGCAGACGTCGCAACCCTCATCAGCGCCTGCCACCGGTGCCGTCTGTGCGATGCACGCGCGAATACGGTCCCAGGTGAAGGCCCGACAACCGCACGCCTCGTCGTGATCGGAGAAGGGCCGGGCCGCACCGAAGACGAGACTGGCCGTCCGTTCGTGGGCCGAGCGGGCGAGCTGCTCACCAAGATCCTCGAAGCCATCAAGCTGCCGCGCGAGCAGGTGTTCATCTGCAACGTCGTCAAATGCCGGCCGCCCGAGAACCGCTTGCCGCAGTACGACGAGATCGCGGCATGCCTGCCGTTCCTGTATCGCCAGATCGAGATCGTGAAACCGAAAGTGATTCTAGCGATGGGCGGCACCGCCGCGCAGACGCTGCTCAACACCAAGCAGTCGCTCGGCGCGCTCCGGAACCAAGTGCATCGTTTCCGCGGCACCCCGGTGATCGTCACCTATCACCCGGCCGCTCTGCTGCGTAACCCTCATTGGAAGAGACCAACCTGGGATGACGTCCGTATCGCCGCTCGCCTCCTCGACGCCTGAACGAAGCGAGTTCGGGGGGGGACGCCAGACTCCGTGGAGTAACGAGGCGGAGCAGGCGGTCCTAGGCGCGATGATGCTCGACCAGGACGCGGCGTTGAAAGCCGCCGAAGTCCTGGACGACACGATGTTCTATCGCGAAGGCCACCGGCTGCTGTTCCGGTCGATGATCGCGCTCACCGAGCGCGGGGACGTCATCGATCCCGTCACCCTGCGGGACGAATTGTCCCGCCGGGGCGACCTCGATCGTGCGGGTGGCATGGAATACATCGCGACGCTGATCGACGTCGTGCCGACGGCCGCCAACGTCGATTACCACGCCAGAATCATTCGCGACAAGGCGGTGTTGCGGCGGCTCGTCGAAGCGGCGACGGGAATCATCCAGGACGTGTACGAAGGGCACGACACCGCCAACGAGGTGCTCGACAACGCCGAGCATCGCGTGTTCCAGGTCGCGCAATTCCGCCGTTCCGAAGAATTCATTCGGATCAAGGAGCTGATCTGGCCCACGATGGAGCGGATCGAGCAGCTCCAGTCGGGCGAGGGGTCGGTGACCGGCATCCCCAGCGGGTTCGTGGACCTCGATCGCCTGACGGCCGGCTTCCAACGGGCCGACCTCGTGATTCTCGCGGCGCGGCCCTCGATGGGAAAGACCGCACTCGCGCTCAACATCGTCCAACACGCCGCGATCGAGCACAATACCGCGGTGGCGATCTTCTCGCTCGAAATGTCGAAGGATCAGCTGGTGCAGCGGCTGCTCTGCTCCGAGGGGCTCGTCGATGCGCAGCGCCTGCGGCGCGGCCAGCTGCGGGACGACGATTATCCCAAGCTCGCCCGCGCGGCCGGCCTGCTCGGCACCGCGCCGATCTGGATCGACGATTCCGCGGCGTTGACGCCGCTCGGGATGCGCTCCAAGGCGCGCCGGCTCAAGGCAGAACACGACATCGCGCTGGTGATCGTGGATTACCTTCAGTTGATGCAGGGGCCGGGGGATGTTGAGAATCGGCAGCAGGAGATTTCCTACATTTCCCGCTCCCTCAAGGCGCTCGCAAAGGAGCTCGACGTCCCCGTGGTCGCCATCTCGCAGCTATCGCGCGCGCCTGAACAGCGGGGCGGGGAACATCGCCGGCCGCAGCTCTCCGATCTACGCGAATCGGGCGCGATCGAGCAGGATGCGGACGTCGTGTGCTTCATTTACCGTCAGGAGTTCTACGATGGTCCGGTCGATCCCAAGACCAACGAAAGCATCGAGGGGCTCGCCGAGGTGATCGTGGGCAAACAACGCAACGGGCCCACCGGCATGGTCAAGCTCCACTTCAAGAAGGAATACACGCGCTTCGATAACTACACCGCGCGCGAAGCGCCGTCGCACGAGGCCGCGCGTGTCTAAAGGGCGCTCGGTGTTTCGCTGCACCGAATGCGGCGCGGAGCAGCCGAAATGGGGCGGCCGCTGCGATGGATGCGGGGCGTGGAATTCGCTAACTGAAGAGCCGGTTAGTCGGTTAGTCGGTCAGTCGGTCAGGCAGAGCGCTAGTGGACAACCTCCTATCCGCCTAACCGACTTACAACAAACCACTATCGAGCGGTGGAAAACCGGTCTCGCCGAGTTCGACTTCGTCCTCGGCGGAGGCATCGTTCCGGGCTCCGTCGTTCTCGTGGGGGGCGAGCCCGGCATCGGCAAGTCCACGCTGCTCATGCAATGCGCCGCGCGGCTCGAGAGCGCGGGCGTCTCGACGCTCTACGTCTCGGGTGAGGAATCGCCCGATCAGCTGCGCCTGCGCGCCGACCGGCTGCAGGAGAACGCGGGCAGCATCCACGTGCTCGGTGAGACGCGGCTCGAATCGATCCTGCATCACGCCGCCGCCTTGAAGGCGCGAGTCGTCCTGCTCGATTCGATCCAGACGACCTACACCGAAGAGTTGGAAGGCGCGCCCGGCAACGTCGGGCAAGTGCGCGAGTGCGCCGCTCGTCTGATGCGCTTTGCGAAAGAAGCGGGACCCGCCGTGGTCCTCGTCGGGCACGTGACGAAGGGCGGCGGGATCGCCGGACCGAAGACGCTCGAGCACATCGTCGACACGGTGCTCTACTTCGAAGGCGAAGCGACGCTCGACCACCGAATCCTGCGCGCGGTGAAAAACCGGTTCGGGTCGGTCGACGAGATTGGCGTCTTTCGTATGACCGGCGCCGGCCTCGAGCCGGTCGCCAATCCTGCGGCGGCGTTCCTCGCCGGCCGCACCACCGGCGTCTCGGGCTCGGCGGTGACGGCACTGCTCGAGGGAACGCGGCCGATGCTCGTCGAAATCCAGGCGCTCGCCTCGAAAGCGGGCTTTGGGACGCCGCAGCGCGTCGCGACCGGTCTGGACCATCGCCGTCTCGCCGTGCTGCTCGCCGTCCTCGAGCGCCGTGCCGGTTTGCCATTCGGGAATCTGGACGTTTTTGTGAACGTGACCGGTGGCGTCCGGTTGGCTGAGCCATCGACTGACCTTGCCGTCCTTGCCGCCCTTGTCTCCACCGTCAATGATCGCCCGATTCCTGCGGACGCACTGTTTCTTGGCGAGGTAGGCCTGGGCGGCGAAATTCGGCCGGTGCTCGGCGTGGAGCGACGTCTCGTCGAAGCGGCGCGGCAGGGATTCCGACGCGTGTTCCTGTCGGCGCGGTCGCGGGTCGCTCACGCCGATCTCGAAGTCGTGGGGCTCGAAGGAATCGGTGAGCTGACCCACCGAGGCGGGCGGGGCGGGCTTGCCGCCTGACATCGGAGTCGTCGTAGTCGCGGCCGGCGCAGGTGTACGAGCCGGTCCGGGAGAGCCGAAACAGTTTCGTCCGATCCTCGGCGTTCCAATGCTGCTGCGCGCGCTGCGGCCGTTCGCCGGACATCCCGACGTGCGCCAGGTGGTCGTCGCGCTGCCACCCGGATATGCGCACCGGCCGCCGGCCTGGCTCGGGCAAGTCGTGGGCGAGCGCCTCGCGATCGTCGCGGGGGGGGCGCAACGCGCGGACTCCGTCCGCGCCGGGCTAGCCGCGCTGCCGCGTGAGACGGCCATCGTGCTCGTCCACGACGCGGCGCGGCCGTTCGTCAGCCGCGGCACAATCGACGCCGTTATCGCGCGCGCGCGCGCCGGTGTCGGCGCGGTGGCCGCGGTGCCGACGTCCGATACGCTCAAGGAAATCGGAGAAGGCACGCACCGGCCCACCCCGCGCGTCACGCGCACGGTGGATCGCGAGCGGATCTGGCGCGCGCAGACGCCGCAGGGCTTCCCCCGGCAGATGCTGGATGACGCGTACGCGCAGCTCGGCAGCGCGCAGAATGGCGCCTCGGCGCCAAGCGACGACGCGGAGGTCTGTGAGCGGGCCGGATTCCCGGTGGAGCTTGTCCCGGACTCCCCCTACAATTTCAAGATCACGACAGCCGACGATTTCAGAATCGCCGAGGCGCTCGCCCGTGAGCTGCGGTGACACCGGTCCCGTTCCAAACGGACGCGGAAATCGCCGCCGCGATTCCGCGCGTTGTCGCACACTTGCGCAGCGGTGGATTGCTCGCGTATCCCACCGAAACGGTCTACGGGCTCGGCTCGCGCGCGCAGCAGGCAGACGTGGCGGCGCTCGCGGCGTTGAAGGGCCGCACCTCACGCAAGCCGTTTCTGCTGTTGATCAGCGATCGCGAGATGGCTGAAGGGCACGGTCTCGCCTTCAATGCGTCGGCGGACGCGTTGGCGCGCGCGTTCTGGCCCGGCCCGCTCACCCTGGTGCTGCCGGGCGGGTCGGGTCGCTTGCCGGATCTGTTGCGCGGACCCGATGGCGGAATCGCCGTGCGGTGGACGTCTCATCAGGCAATCGCGCGGCTCGTGGCGGCATTGGGCGTTCCGCTGACCTCCACATCCGCCAACCTGCCCGGCCAGCCTCCCGGGCCGGGGGTGGCGGCGATCGCCCGCGACTTCGCGCCGGCCGTGAACACGGGCCAATTGCTCGTCCTCGACGGCGGCGTCCTCGGGAACCGGCCCCCATCGACCGTGGTTGACTGCACACGACCGCGGGCGCACATCGTGCGTGAAGGCACGCTCAGCGTCGCTGAGTTGCGGCGCGCGGTCGGCCGCCTCGCACCGTGATCACGAACGTTCTCCTCGTTTGTACCGGCAACATCTGCCGCAGCCCGCTCGCCGCGTCATTGCTCGAGCGCGCGTTGCGGGAGCGCGGGCTGGAAGTGACGGTCGCCTCCGCCGGCACAGGCGCCTGGGATGGCGCACCCGCTTCCGAGGGCGCGTACCTCGTGGGCCTGGAGCGCGGACTCGATCTCTCCGGCCACCGCGCTCGGCTGCTCACGCGCGAGCTCGTCGAGAAGGCTCATCTGATCCTGACGATGGCGCGTCACCATCGTGCCCGTGTGGACGAGCTGGGCGGGGAAGGTCGCGTCTTCGTGCTGGGCGAGTATGCCGGCCGGGGCGGCGATGAGGCGGAAGTGAGCGATCCCTTCGGCGGTGACCTCGACATCTATCGTGAGACCTGCGAAGAGCTGGAAGCACTCGCCGCCGCCGTGGCCGAGCGGCTGGCCGCCGAAAGCAAGCGTGGAGATCAGCGCTAAGACGCGGCTCCTCGTGATCCTCGGGGACCCGGTGGCTCATTCGCTTTCGCCCGTCATGCACAACGCCGCCTACCGCGCGCTTGGCATCGACGCGGTCTATGTCGCGCAGCGGGTCTCTCCCGAGGCGCTTCCCGCAGCGCTCGAGGCCCAGCGCGCCACCGGCGGCGCGGGCAACGTCACCGTCCCGCACAAGGAAGCGGTCGAAGGATCCGTGGCGCGGAAAACGGATATCTGCGCCCGCGTCGGCGCGTGCAATACGTTCTGGAGCGAAGATGGCGTCCTGGTCGGAGATAACACGGATGTGTTCGGCGTGACGGCCGCACTCGAGCAGTTGGGCGCGCGTCGCAACGGTGCCCGCTGGCTGGTGATCGGCACCGGTGGATCGGCGCGGGCCGTCGCCGCAACCGCGGCGGCGACGGGCGCGACGCTGAGCGTCCGCTCGCGCAATGCGCAGCGCGCCGAAGAGTTCGCGCGCTGGTCGCGCGGCTTGGGAGTCGAGACCGACGTGGCGCGCGACACCGTCGAGGCCGATGTCGCGATCAACGCCACGCCGCTGGGATTGGACGCGCACGATCCGCTGCCGGTCGATCCGCACGCGCTGCGCGGTGTCCGAGTGGGCCTCGACCTCGTCTACCGCCCTGGAGCCACGCAGTGGGTGCACGCGCTGCGCGAACACAGCATCGCGGCGGCGGATGGTCGCGAGATGCTGGTGCAGCAGGGGGCCGCGGCGTTCGAACGGTTCTTCCCTGGTACTCCGGCGCCTGTCGAGGTCATGCGTGCGGCCGTTCAGCGCGCGCTCCGCGTTTGAGCAGCTTCTCCTTCCCGCCGAGTGTTTGCTGTGCCAGGAACTGCTCGGCGAATCCGCCGGCACGCGCATTGTGTGTTCTGTTTGTCGCCACCGCTGGCGCGCGGTCCGGCCGCCGTGGTGCGAGCGGTGCGGGCAACCCGAGCCCCATTTCGGACCGTGCCGACTCTGCCGCGATTGGCCGACCGCCCTCCAACGGGTACGCTCGGCCGTATGGCTTACGGACGGCGCCACGCACGCGGTGTACGCGTTGAAGTACGGCGGCCTGCCGCGCATCGCCGACGATCTGGCGGAGGCGATGGGCCAAATGCGCTCTGCTGCCGACGGAGCGTCGGCGTTACTCCCGATTCCGCTTGCGCCGAAACGGCTGCGCCAGCGTGGCTACAATCAGAGCGACGTACTGGCGCGCGCCCTGTCACGCCGCTGGCACATACCGGTCGTGTCGAATTTGCTGCGCCGCTCGCGCGAAACGCCGACGCAAACGGCGTTGACACCGGAGACGCGTCTGGCGAACGTCGCAGGAGCCTTTCACGTGCGGCGTGCGGCGTGGGACGTGTGGCGCAGACGCCTGCAAATCAACGCCGCACGCGACACGCCGCACGCCGCACTAGTTTTAGTAGACGATGTCTTCACGACCGGCGCCACACTCGCCGAGGCGGCGCGAGCGCTGGAGCAGGCTGGCGTGCGTACGGTGTACGGGGTGACGTTCGCGCGCGCATCGATTCCCGATTACACGTAAGGGGAGAACATGGCGGTTCGGGTAGGGATCAATGGATTCGGTCGCATCGGCCGTAACGTCCTGCGCGCGGCTACCATGGCGAAGCAAACCGACGTGGAATTCGTCGGCGTCAACGACATCACCGACACCAAGACGCTGGCCCATCTCCTCAAGTACGACTCCGTGCACGGCCGCTTTCCGGGAACGGTCGAGGCCAAAGGCGACGCGCTGGTCGTCAACGGCCGCCCCATCAGGGTCTCGGCGATCAAGGAGCCGGAGAAGCTCCCCTGGAAGGATCTGGGCGTCGAGCTCGTGCTCGAGAGCACCGGCCGCTTCACGGATCGCGACGGCGCCGCCAAACATCTGACCGCCGGTGCGAAGAAGGTCGTGATCTCGGCTCCGGCCAAGGGCGAGGACATCACGATCGTGATGGGCGTCAATCACGAGAAGTACGATCCCGCCAAGCACAACATCATCTCGAACGCCTCCTGCACGACCAACTGTCTCGTTCCCGTCGTGAAAGTCGTGATGGACAGCTTCGGCTTCAAACACGGCTTCATGACGACGGTGCACAGTTACACGAACGACCAGCAGATCCTCGATCTACCGCACAAGGACCTCCGACGCGCGCGCGCCGCGGCGCTGAGCATCATCCCCACGACGACCGGTGCCGCCAAGCCCACCGGGCTCGTGCTCCCCGAAGTGAAGGGCAAGATCGACGGGATCTCGCTCCGCGTGCCCACCCCGGACGTCTCGATCGTCGACCTCACCGCCGAAGTCGAGCGGCCCACCACTGTCGACGCCGTGAACGCCGCGTTCCGCCAAGCTGCTGCCGGCAAACTGAAGGGCATAATCGAGGTCAGCGATGAGCCGCTCGTTTCGGTCGACTACATCGGTAGCCTGTACTCGAGCGTCGTGGACTCGATGTCGACGGCCGTGATCGATGGCACGCTGGTGCACGTGTCGTCCTGGTATGACAACGAAATGGGGTACTCCGCGCGCTGCGTGGACGTGCTGGCCTATATCGGAAAGCGGCGGTGACGAAGCGGAGCCTGCGCGATTTGCCGCCGCAGGCGCTCGACGGCAAACGCGCGCTGGTGCGCGTCGATTTCAACGTCCCAATCAAGAACGGAAAGGTCACGGACGACACGCGGCTGCGCGCCTCGCTGCCGACGGTCGAGTACCTGCGGGATAAAGGCGCGCGCGTCGTTCTGCTCTCTCACCTCGGCCGCCCCAAGGGCGGCCCGGATCCGCAATATTCGCTGAAACAGATCGTGCGCGACCTGGAGCAGTTACTCGGCGCGCCGGTCGTATTCATCCCCGATCCCGCGGCCCCCCCGGCTGTCGCGGCGACGCGACGGCTCCCCCGCGGTGGCGTGGTGCTAGTCGAGAACACCCGCTTCTGGCCGGGGGAGGAGCAGAATGATCCGGAGCTCGCCAAAACATTCGCCGCACTCGGCGACCTGTACGTGAACGACGCGTTCGGATCGGCGCATCGCGCGCACGCGTCGACTGAGGCGATCGCCCACGTCCTGAAGCCCGCCGTCGCCGGATTCCTGATGGAGCGCGAGCTCAAATACCTCGGCGAACTGCTGCGCGATCCCAAACGGCCCTTCGTCGCGGTCCTCGGCGGGGCTAAGATCTCCGGCAAGATCGACGTCATCACCTCACTCGTGCCCCGCGTCGACGAGCTGCTGGTTGGTGGCGCGATGGCATGCACGTTCTTCGCGGCGATGGGCCTGGAAGTCGGGTCGTCGCTGGTAGAACCCGACCGCATCCCCTTGGCGAAGGATCTTCTCGGTCGGGGCGGCAGCAAGCTGATACTGCCGCGCGGCGCCGTGGTCGCGCCATCGCTCGAGCGAGCGTCGGAAAGCCGCGAGGTCAGAACGGATGCGATTCCGAAGGGATGGGCGGTCTACGACATCGACGCCGCGACACAACACGATTTCCGCGCGCGGTTACTCCGGGCGAAGACGATTTTCTGGAACGGGCCGATGGGCGTATTCGAAACACCGCCATTCGATGCCGGCACTCACGCGATCGCGCGGGCGCTCGTCGATGCGGGCGCCAAGGGCGCCGTGACGGTCGTCGGCGGCGGAGACTCGGTCGCGGCGGTGGCCGGGCTGGAGGACAAATTGACCCACGTCTCGACCGGCGGTGGGGCCTCGCTCGAGTTTCTCGAGGGGAAAGAGTTGCCCGGCGTGGCGGCCCTCGAGGACGCGTGAGATCGCTGCTCTTCGCGGCCAATTGGAAGATGCACATCGGCCCCTCGGAAGCCCGTGCGTTCTTCGCCACCTTCTTGCGCTCTCACACCGCACAACCCAATCGCGAGGTGTGGTTCTTTCCTCCGGCGGTCTCGATCGAAGCCGTGGCGACGGCCGTGCGGGAGCGCTCCGATCTGCGCGCCGGCGCGCAGGACATTCATTGGGAGCCGAAAGGCGCTTTCACGGGCGCGATCTCCGGTCCCCTGGCGGCTCAGGCGGGCGCTCGCGCCACGCTGGTTGGGCACTCCGAGCGCCGCCACGTGTTCGGCGAGACGTACGAACAGACCGGCAAGAAAGTCGCGGCTGCGGTCCGCGCCGGCCTGCACCCGGTGCTGTGCGTGGGCGAGACCCTCGCGCAGCGCGAGGCAGGCGAGACGCTCACGGTCGTGACACGGCAGCTCGACGCGGCGCTCGGGGCGAGCGTGCAAGCAGACGTGACCATCGCCTACGAGCCGGTGTGGGCGATCGGCACGGGCCGCAATGCGACACCGCAGGATGCCGCGGATGTCCATCGCGCGATCCGGACGTGGCTCACGGATCGGAAAGCGAGGACGATCCGAATTCTGTACGGCGGCAGCGTCACCACAAAAAACGCCGCCGAGTTGTTGGCGGAGCGGGAGCTGGACGGCGTACTGGTGGGCGGCGCGTCCCTCGATCCGAGCGGTTGGCTCGAGCTTGTGCGCACCACGGCGGCGTAGGTATCTTGCCCCGCGCATGTACACGATCTTCGTCATCATCCTGATTCTCGATTCATTCATCCTCGCCACCGCGGTGTTGCTCCAGGCAGGGCAGGGGGGCGGACTCGCGACGATGGGCGGTGGCGCCGGGACGGAAACGGTCATGGGTGGCCGTCAGGCGACGACGTTGCTCACGAAGCTCACCTGGTGGACCGCCGGCATTTTCCTGTTTCTCGCGCTCGTGCTCACCTTCATGTCGCAGAGCACGCAGGTACGCTCGGTGCTGCAAGAGCAACAGCAGCAGGCGCCGGCACCGGTACAGCAGACGCCGCTCCCGATTCAAACACAGCCCACCCCTCCGCCGGCACCCCCGCCCGCGCCGCAACCCAATCGCCGCCCGTAGCCCGGCCCGAGCCTACGTCCTCCTCGAGGACGGCGCGTGGTTCCCCGGAACCGCGCCCCTCGCATTCGAACCGGCATACGCTGAAGTCGTCTTCACCACGAACCTGAGCGGGTATCAGGAGGTGTTCACCGATCCCTCCTATCTCGGCCAGATCGTAGTGATGACGGCGCCGATGATCGGCAACTACGGAATAAATCCTGAAGACGTCGAATCGGACCGTCCGCGTGTCGCCGGCGTCGTGGTGCGCGAATTGTCGGGCACCGCGTCGAACTGGCGCGCGACGGGCAGCCTGCTCGACTGGCTGGCGGGTGCGAAGGTGCCGCTCGTGGCGGATGTCGACACGCGCCAGCTCACGCGGCACATCCGCTCGCGCGGCGCCATGCGCGGCGCGTTGGCCATTGGGGACGGGCCGAGTGAAGAGGTGAAAGCCGCGCTCGCGGCGTCACCGTCGATGAACGGACTCGATCTCGCCAGCGTGGCGACGATTCCAAACGCGTACACCGAAGGACCCGCGAACGCGCGACATCACGTCGTCGCATTCGACTACGGGATGAAGCGCAACATCCTGCGGCTCTTCGTCCAGCAAGGATGTCGCGTGACGGTCGTCCCCGCGGCGACGACGGCCCCGGCGGTCCGGGACCTCGGACCCGACGGTGTCTTCCTGTCCAACGGCCCCGGCGACCCCGCCGCCGTCGGCTACGCCATCACCACGATCCGCGACCTCGCCGACGGCAGCATTCCGATTTTTGGCATCTGCCTGGGCCACCAGTTGCTGGGCCTGGCCCTCGGAGGGGAAACGGTGAAGCTCCCGTATGGGCATCGCGGGGGTAACCACCCAGTGCGCGATCTCGCGACGGGGCAAGTACTTATCACGTCACAGAACCACGGATTCGCGGTGCGGGGAGAGACGGGAGGCGTACCCGGCGCGAAGTCGCTTGAGGTCACGCACCTTAACCTCAACGACGGAACGGTTGAAGGAGTGAAGCATAGGGAGCACCCGATTTTCGCGGTCCAGTACCACCCGGAGGCGTCGCCGGGCCCACATGACGCTCAGGGACACTTTCAACAATTCCTACAAGCTCTTGACACTAAATGAGTAAGCCCCTATGATAGCCCCCGACTTTTGCAACCCGGCAGACTTTTCGGGGGGGACCGATGACGAAGGCCGATCTGGTCGAAAAGGTCACCGCGCAAATTGCTCGTACCGCCGGTCCCCTGATTTCAAAAAAGGACTGCGCTCGGGTGGTGGACTCCTTCCTCGATGCCGTGAAAGCCGCGCTAGCCGAGCAGCATAACATTGAGGTACGCGGGTTTGGGACGTTCAAAATCCGCCAGCGCAAAACCCGCATGGCGCGTAACCCGCGCACTGGTGATCCAGTCGAAGTCGCGGCGCGTCCCGTTCCTGTCTTCAAGCCCAGCAAGGAGTTGCGCGCGATGGTCGCCGACGCGAGTGCGAAGGTTTCGACCTAAGACGCTGCGCGATGGACACTTGGGCTGATGGCCTCGGCAATAGGGTGCCGAGGCCGTTTTATTAAGGCATGCCCAACTTCTTGTTTCGCGCCGCGCTCGTGCCGGCACTCGTCGCCGCAGCGGCACCGCTGTCGGCACAGGCAGTTCGCTACGACGTCTCGCTGTTGTCCACCACGGAAAAGCAGTTCCACGTCTCCGCCGAGTTTCCCGCCGCGGGCAAGGACACGCTGTTCGTCTCGTTGCCCGCGTGGAGTCCCGGCAATTACGAAATCCAGAATTACGCGCGTTACGTCCATGGATTCGGCGCGAAGAATCCGAGCGGGCAAGCGTTGCGCTGGGATCGTTGGGATAAAGACACATGGCGCGTCGTGACCGGCAAAGCCGACCGCGTCACGGTCGATTTCGATTTCGTCGCCGATACCATCGATCTCTCCATCGCCCGCGTCGCCTCGGACTTCGGACAATTCCTCGGCACCAATCTCTTCGCGTTCGAGGAAGGACAGCTCGCGCGTCCCGCCGAGGTCCGCTTTCACGTACCGGCCGGCTGGCAGGTGACCACGGCGCTCAAGGGACCGGTGAACGGCGTGTATCGTGCGGCCGACTATCACGAGCTCGCGGACGCGATGACGTTCCTGGGACGCTACAGCCTCGACTCACTCCAGGCGGACGGAAAATGGATTCGTCTCGCTATCTGGCCCGCCAGCGACTACACCCCCGCCGTCGCGGCGAATATCCGCAATGGCGTCGCGAAGATGGCGCCGGTGCAAAACCGGATCATGGGGGAAGCGCCGTACGACGTGTACACGATTTTCTTCAACGTCATCCACGAGCCGGTGAATTTCGGCGGCGGGCTGGAGCACAGCGCTTCACAGTACGACATCATGCCGGCGCCGGCGTTCGCCGACGCGCGCGGCACGCTGGGCGACTTCATGTATCCACTCCTGTCGCACGAGTTCTTTCATCTGTGGAACGTGAAGCGGATCCGGCCCGCCGAGATGTGGCCGTACGACTATCACGCCGAGCAGTACAGCCCGCTGTTGTGGTGGTCGGAAGGCGTGACGGACTATTACGCGGACCTGACCAACCTGCGGGCCGGGCTCTGGACGCCGGAGCAGTTCCTCGGGAACGCGACGTCGAACATCGAACAGGTGGAGTCCACGCCGGAGCCGTGGAGCGTGGAAGACGGCAGCGAGGCGACCTGGATTCACGAGGTCTACATCAACACTTCGCAGCTCTATTATCCGAAGGGATCGTTGCTGGGATTGCTGCTCGACATTTCGATCCGCGACGCGACCGATAACGCCCACTCGCTCGACCAGGTCATGCGCGCGCTCTATACGCGTTATTACCGGCAGAACAAAGGCTTCGGGACGGCCGATCTATTGGCCGAGATTCGTGCGGCCGGAATGCCCGACGTCCAGACGTTCTACCGGCGCTACATCGATGGCCGCGATTCGTTGCCGTACGAGAGCGTGTTCGCCAAGGCGGGGCTCGTTCTCAGCCGCTCGGTCGTGACGGTGCCGTTTGTCGGCGTTTCCACCGGCACGACGCCGGCCGGCGCGCTGCAGGTGCAGATGGTGACACCGGGAAGCTCGGCGGAGGCGGCGGGCGTCGAGCCGGGCGACGTGCTGACGGCGATCGGGGACGTGCCGATCACCGCGGACGCGGACTGGGGCACGACGTTTCGCAACCGCTACCGCGGCAAGTCGGGCCAGCCGCTCACGATCACAGTGCAACGCGCCGGCCGATCCCTCACGCTGAACAGCGTCGTGCGGGAGCGCACCAACACGCAGTTCACGCTCACCCGCGTGCCGAATCCCACGCCGAAGCAGCAGAAGATCTGGCAGGGATTGGCAGCCGGGACCGGGGGGAGGCTATAATCGAGTCATGCCGAACGTGACGGTGAGATTCTTCGCGCGCTACGCCGAGCTCACAGGCTGTGAATCGGCCGCGGTCGTTGTGTCTGGCAACTCGGTAACTGTCCGAGATGTCCTCGCTCGCGTGCGGGCCAGCGTCCCCGGAGCAGAGGCGCTGCCACCACGCCCGCTCACAGCGCTGAACCTGCGGCAGGTGAAACTCGATGCGCAGGTAAGCGAGGGTGATGAGGTCGCCGTGCTCCCACCGTTGTCGGGCGGATGATGCAGATGGATTCGTACCTCACAAGTTCCCCCATCTCAGTGGAATCACTCCTGTCCACCGTCCAAAGCGCAGAGCGCGGGGGCACCTGCGTATTTCTCGGAACCGTCCGTGGCGATGAAGACGTGACCGCCATCGACTACTCCGCCTATGACGACATGGCAGTCGCCGAGATCGAGCGCATTCTCGCGGAGGCCGCACAACGGTGGAAAGCGGCACGGGTGACGTTGCAGCACCGGCTCGGGCTCGTGCCGGTTGGTGAGACGAGCATCGGCATTGCGGCTGCCGCGCCGCATCGCGACGACGCGTTCGCGGCCTGTCGGTACGTCATCGAGGAAGTGAAGCAGCGGCTCCCCGTCTGGAAGAAGGAGCTGCACGCGGACGGCAGCGCGACATGGGTGGACCCGTCCGGGAAGCCCGTCGCCGGGGTGTTGCGTGATCGCTGATCGCTTCGGCCGCCCACTCGGCAGCCTGCGGGTGTCCGTCACCGACCGCTGCAACCTGCGCTGCCGCTACTGCATGCCGGAGCAAGAATACGTCTGGCTCCCCAAGCAATCGATTCTGACGTTCGAGGAAATCACCCGTCTGGTGGGCCTCTTCGCGTCGCTCGGGGTCGAGAAGGTCCGGCTCACGGGCGGCGAGCCGTTGCTGCGCCACGATCTTCCCACCCTCACCGCGATGCTCGCGCGGATCCCGGGCGTGCGGGACCTGGCGCTGACGACCAATGGTCTCCTGCTCGCGAAGCAGGCCGGTGCGTTGCGTGACGCCGGGCTGCATCGGTTGACCATCAGCCTGGATACGCTGCGTCCTGAACGGATGCGGGAGTTGGCGCGGAGCGATCGTCACGCGGACGTCCTGGCAGGCATCGCGGCAGCGCGGGCCGCCGGATTCGCGCGGCTGAAGCTCAACACGGTGGTCATTCGCGGCGTCAACGACGACGAGTTGATCGATTTGATCGAGTTCGGCCGCGCCCACGCCGCGGAAGTCCGCTTCATCGAGTACATGGATGTGGGTGGCGCGACGATGTGGTCGATGGAGCAGGTCGTCTCGCAGCGCGAGATCCTCGCTGCGGTGTCGCAGCACTATGGCCCGGTTGTCCCGGTGACGGATGGACAAGATCCCGCGGCCCCCGCTGAGCGCTTTCAGCTTCCGAACGGCGCAACCTTCGGGATCGTCGCATCCACGACCGCGCCGTTCTGCCGCTCCTGCGACCGCAGCCGGCTGACGGCGGACGGCACCTGGTTCCTGTGTCTCTACGCGCAACACGGCATCGATTTCCGCGAGGCGCTGCGCACCGGCGCCAGCGACGCGGAGTTGGCGGACCTGATCAGTGCGACGTGGCTGGGAAGAACCGACCGCGGCGCTGAGGAGCGGCTCGGTATCGCGCAGCGCGCGCCGCTGTACCAGGTTTCGGCACTGCGTGCCGATCCACGCCGAGAGATGCACACGCGCGGTGGATAAATCGCGGTTTGCTTCAGCAACGCGGCGCCTCTAGAATTCGCGCACCATGCTCAACAAAATCACGGTCGTCGGCGCGGGGAATGTCGGGGCGACAACCGCCCAACGCCTCGCGGAGAAAGACCTCGCCCGCACCGTCGTCCTCGTGGACGTCATCGAAGGCGTCCCGCAGGGCAAAGGGCTCGACCAGTGGGAATCGGCGCCCATCGAGGGGTTCGATACGCGGGTGATCGGCGCCAACGACTACGGCCCCGCGGCCGGCAGCGAGGTCGTCGTGGTGACCGCCGGCATCGCGCGCAAACCGGGTATGAGCCGCGACGATCTCGTCCGCACCAACGCGGATATCGTGAAGCAGGTCTCGCAGCACATCAAGCAAAATTGTCCCAAAGCCATCGTCCTGGTCGTGTCGAACCCGCTCGATGTGATGTGCTGGGTCGCGAAACAGGTGACCGGCTTCCCGCGCGAGCGAGTCATCGGCATGGCCGGCGTGCTCGACACTGCCCGTTATCGCGCGTTTCTCGCTGAGGCGCTCGATGTCTCGGTGCAGGACATCCAGGCGATGGTGCTGGGGGGCCACGGTGACACGATGGTCCCGCTCGTGTCCTACACGACGGTCTCCGGCATTCCTGTCACGCAGCTGCTGGAGAGAGCCAAGCTCGACAAGATCGTGGAGCGCACGCGCAACGGCGGGGCGGAGATCGTCGCATTTCTGAAAACGGGATCCGCGTACTACGCACCTTCGGCGGCGACGGCGCAGATGGTCGAGTCGATCGTGCTCGACCAGAAACGGCTGCTTCCCTGCGCCGCCTGGCTGGAGGGGGAATACGGGCTCTCGGGGATGTACTGCGGCGTGCCCTGCAAGCTCGGCAGGAATGGGCTCGAGCAGATCGTCGAGGTGCAGCTCACCGCCGATGAGCAAACGGGGCTGCGCAAATCCGCCGAAGCGGTGAAGCAGACAATGGCGGCCGTCCAGCTATGACGACCTCGGTGCGCGACATGCAGGAGCGCGGCTTCGGGCGGACGCTGCGGCGCGACGCCTGGTGGATCGCTCCCGCCCTCACCGCGCTGGTCCTCGGCAGCTTCGCCATCTACGCGACCTGGGCCGCGTGGACCGGCACAAATTACGAATGGGGACCCTACCTCTCCCCGTTCTACTCGCCCTACATCAAAACGTCGTGGTGGCCGCTCTCGCCGGCATTTTTGATCCTGATTTTCCCGCTCGGCTTCCGCGCGACGTGCTACTACTATCGCAAGGCCTACTACCGCGCGTTCTTCCTCGACCCCGTGGCCTGCGGCGTCGGCGAGCCACGTCACGGTTACCGAGGCGAGACTCGCTTTCCTTTCATTCTTCAGAATCTGCACCGATTGTTCATGTATGCCGCCATAATCTTCATTCTCATTCTGTCGTATGACGTATTCCTCGCGACGCGGTGGCCCGCGAGTAGTGGTGGTCGACAGTTCGGCATCGGCGTCGGCACGGTCGTAATGGCGTTGAACGTGATCCTGCTTTCGTGCTACACATTCGGCTGCCATTCGCTGCGCCATCTCATCGGCGGCAGTGTCGACTGTTTTTCGTGCGCGCGCGGTGGGAAGGCCCGCTTTCGGCTGTGGCGCGGCGTGACGGTCCTCAACAAGAACCACATGCTGTGGGCCTGGTGCTCGCTGTTTTCCGTCGCGCTGACTGATGTCTACATCCGACTCTGCGCGATGGGCGTCGTCCACGACGCCCGACTGTTTTAGTGGCGCCCCCGCCCCCGCCCCCCGCCCGCGCGGGCGATCTCCGCACGCACAGCTACGACGTCGTCGTCATCGGCGCCGGCGGCGCGGGTTTGCGCGCCGCGATCGAAGCGAGCGCGCACAAGGCGAAAGTCGCGCTGGTCTGTAAGTCGCTCCTCGGCAAGGCCCATACGGTGATGGCCGAGGGGGGAGCCGCGGCGGCGCTGGGCAACGTGATGGGCGATGACAACTGGCGCGTGCATTTCCGCGATACGATGCGCGGCGGCAAGATGCACAACAACTGGCGCATGGCCCAGATCCACGCCCAGGAAGCCCCCGACCGCATCCGCGAGCTCGAAGCCTGGGGCGCGCTGTTCGATCGCACCCCCGATGGCCGTATCAACCAGCGGCCGTTTGGCGGGCACACCTACAGCCGGCTCGCTCACGTCGGCGACCGCACCGGCCTCGAGATGATCCGCGTGTTGCAGGACAAAGGCGTGCACGCCGGCATCGACGTGCACATGGAATGCACGATCGTGCGTCTGTTTGTGGTGGGGGGGAAAGTCGCCGGCGCGCTGGGATATTTTCGCGAGACCGGCCGCTTCGTGCTGTTCCGCACCGCCGCCATCGTGCTGGCGACCGGCGGCATCGGCAAGGCGTGGCAGATCACGAGCAATTCGTGGGAATACACCGGCGACGGCCACGCACTCGCCTACGAGGCCGGCGCGGAGCTGATCGACATGGAGTTCGTGCAGTTCCATCCGACCGGGATGGTGTGGCCGCCCAGCGTCCGCGGCATCCTCGTGACGGAAGGCGTGCGCGGGGAGGGCGGCGTCCTGACGAACGCGGCGGGTGAGCGGTTCATGTTCCGCTACATGCCCGACATGTTCAAAGGCGATTTCGCGGAATCCGCAGCGGAGGCCGATGCCTGGGTAAAGGGCGACCGCAAGAAGAACCGCCGGCCCCCCGAGCTGCTCACGCGCGACGTCGTGTCCAAGGCGATCGTCAAAGAGATCGCAGAAGGGCGGGGCACGCCGCATGGCGGGGTGTTCCTCGATATCGCCTCGAAGCAGAGTCCCGACTACATCAGGAAAAAACTGCCGAGCATGTATCACCAGTTCAAAGAGCTGGCGCACGTCGATATCACCAAGGACGCGATGGAAATCGGTCCGACGACGCACTACGTGATGGGCGGGGTCAAGGTCGACGCCGAGACGCAGGAGTCGACGGTGCCCGGCCTGTACGCCGCCGGGGAGGTCGGCGGCGGCATGCACGGCGCCAATCGCCTGGGCGGCAACTCGCTGAGCGATCTCCTCGTGTTCGGGCTCCGTGCCGGGCAATACGCCGCATCCAAACGCGGCGCTCCACCCGCGATTCCAGATGCCGATGTCGAGAACGCCATGCGTGACGCGCTGGACCCGTTTGAGCGCGACGGTGAAAATCCGTTCGCCGTGCAGTCGGCACTCCAAGCCGTGATGCAGCGCGACGCGGGAATCATCCGCGACAGGGTGGGCCTGGAAAACGCGCTCGCCGAGCTCGAGAAGCTCAAAACCCGCGCGCGCAACGTAGGCGTGAACGGCAGTCGAGAGTACAATCCCGGCTGGCACACCGCGATCGATCTACGCTCGCTGCTCATCGTCTCCGAGGCAACGGCACGGGCCGCGCTCCAGCGAACGGAGAGCCGGGGCGCCCATACGCGCAGCGACTACCCCGACTCGGACGAGCGGCAGGCGCGCGAGCAAATCGCGATTAAGAAAGAGGGGGACCGCATGGCGGTGCGGCGGGAGGCGCAGCCGCCGCTGCCTGCCGATCTCATGGCCATCATTAAGGAAGGGGCCTGACGTGGCTGAGCAGCGCACGCTGCGGCTGTTTCGCGGCACGCGGGAACGCGGTGAGCTGAAGGAATACACGGTCGCCGCCGGTGAGGGGATGGTCGTGCTCGACGCGGTGCACATGATCCAGGCCGAACAGGCGCCCGATTTGGCGGTACGCTGGAACTGCAAGGCAGGGAAGTGTGGCTCGTGCTCCGCCGAGATCAATGGCAAGCCACGGCTCCTGTGCATGACGCGCATGTCCGATTATCCGGCCGGCGAGACGATCACGGTGACGCCGATGAAAGCATTCCCCGTGATCAAGGACCTCGTGACGGAC
>WNGC01001239.1_pt1 | contig 31261 bp, 28 predicted proteins | sample 5400051 | NCBI WGS metagenome assembly WNGC01 (sample SAMN13153368, study PRJNA577476) | soil metagenome | isolation source: 20 cm soil or saprolite under grassland replicate 2 | place: USA:California | collected 2016-06-15
TGTGGAAGCGGAACGTGGAGTCGCGCTGGAAGACCTCATAGTCGTCGTTGTCGTTCCGGACATATGCGGCGCGCAGCTCGGGTCGGGCGTCGAAGTCGCCGAAACCTCGGAGCGCGTCGTAGGCCTCGAGCGGTTTCTTTGTCAGGATCAGGAAATCGGTCTCGCCTGCGCCGGCGTCGTGGCGGTCCACACTACCGGTCTCGCCGATCGCGGCCGAGACGCGCTCCTCGAGGTGCCTGAACTCGTCGAGATCGCGGTAGGACGAGCCGGGGACCGGAAGAACGAGAAGGAATTCCACTGCTGCGAATCTAGGTGCCTCGGCGCCGCGTGGTAGAGCGCGATAGTCCCAGCGGCGCGCAGTACTTCGTGGCCAGCGTCACGATGGGATCCCGCCGTGCGTTGGTCTGGCCACATCGCGCGGGGCACGTCGCCGACTGCGTCTACGGCGTCACGTTGCTCGTCATCGGTCGGCGCGGCGGACAAGGGGCGTAAGCAAAGCTGACCGGCCCTCTGCTCAGGACCCCTTTTTCGTCACATTCATCGTCAGATGACTGAATCCGCGATCCTCGCCGCCCAGATCCGCCACACGACTCGCGACCTTCTCGTGCTCCGTCTTCCCAGGCACGGCGGGATCCGCGGCTCCGTCGAAGACCACGACCCACTTCGCGCCCTGCCTGCTGATCCGCGCCGCGACGTCTTCGTCGACGATGCGTTCGATCGCGCTGAGCGCGCCGTTCAAAGTCTCGAACGCGAACGTGTGCTCCAGCCTGGTGCCCGACGGGAACATCGCCGCGATCGAAGGTTCGGCCTCGCCGGCTTCGAAGGGCGCCACCGCGAACTTGGCCGGATCCATCCCGGCCTTGCGCATAGCGTCTGCGATCTTCGGATCGACCGGCGAGGTGTCGCCGGGCGCTCGCGGAACCAGGCGGTATTTCCTCGGGCCGATCAATTGCCCTTCATGAACTCCCGGATCGAGGTGGTGACCCGGTCGATCTGCTCGTCCGTCAACTCCGGGTACATCGGGAGCGACAGAACCTCCGATGCGAGCCGTTCGGTCACGGGCAGATCGCCCTTGCGATAGCCGAGGAACTCCGCCGACTGCTGCAGGTGGATCGGCACGGGGTAGTGGATCTGCGTACCGATGCCCCGCTCGCCGAGGTATTTTCGGAGATCGTCCCGCCGGCCACCAGGCACCCTGATGCAGTAGACGTAGAACACGTGGCGCTCGCCGCTCGGGATCTCCGGCCGGATCACGCCGGAGCCGTCGAGGAGCTTGTCGTAGGCGCGGGCGACCTCGCGCCGGCGCTTGTTCCACTCCGGCAGGCGTCGGAGCTTTATCCGCAGGATCGCCGCCTGGATCTCGTCGAGGCGAGCGTTGTAGCCGACGACCGGGTGGTAGTAGCGGGTCGACTGTCCATGCTCGCGGAGCGCACGGAGCTCCTCCGCCAGACGGTCGTCGTTCGTCGTGATGCTTCCGGCTTCGCCGTATGCGCCGAGGTTCTTCGAGCAATAGAACGAGAAGCAGTTCACGCGGCCGCCGGAGCCCGCCTTCTTGCCGTCGTCGAGAAGCGCACCGTGCGCTTGAGCGGCGTCTTCGATGATCATGATGTTCCGGTCCTGCGCGATCTGTCGGAGAGGCTTGAGATCAACGGTCCGGCCGTACAGGTGGACCGGGATGATCGCCTTGGTGCGAGGAGTTATCGCCGCGGCGACGGCGGCAGGGTCCATGTTCATCGTTCGCTCGTCCACCTCGACGAGGATCGGCCGCGCGTTCGCATAGAGGATCGCCTCGACGGTCGCGAAGAACGTGTGGGATACGGTGATGACCTCGTCGCCGCTCGACACGCCGCAGGCCCGGATCGCGAGCTGCAGCGCGTCGGTGCCGCTGCCGACGCCGATCGAGTGCTTGGTGCCGATGTACGACGCGAACTCCTCGTCGAACGCCTTGACGTTCGGCCCAATGGTGAGCTGCATGCTCTCGAGGACTTCGTCGATCGCGGCGCGGACTTCGTCGCGGATCGTCGCGTACTGCGCTTTCAGGTCGACGAGAGGGATTTCCTGTGTGGCGACTGCGGTCATGACGTTTTGGTCTCCTTCATACCTTCACCCGCTCCGGGAGGTCCTTGAGCCACGCGTAGGCATGCGGGTAGATGCCGACGAAGCACGCGAGATCGCGGATGTCTTCTTTGAGCTGCACCGCCGGATTCCCGGCCCACACCGTCCGCGCGGGCACCGCGTGGCGCACGACGCTTCCGGCGCCGACGAGCGCGTCCTCACCGATCTCGACGCCCGGCAGGATGGTGCTGTTCCCGCCGATGCGTGCACGGCGGCGGACCACGCCGCCCCTCACGCAATCGAGGTACGCGGGGCACTGGGGATGCGGATCGTCGGTGAAGACCACGTGCGGCCCCAGGAACACGTCGTCGTCGATCTGCGTGAGCTCGAGAAAGCATCCCGTGTGGACGCGCACGCGCGAGCCGATCCGATTGCCGAATTCGAGCGATGCGTGGGTCCCGACCGAGACGTCGTCGCCGATGACGTTGTCCTCGCGGATCGATGCACCTTGTCCGGTCTGGAGGCGCGCCCCGATGCTCGTTCCGGCATAGATCGTCGTGAATGGACGGATGACCGCGCCGGGGCCGATCACGAGCTCGAGCTCGCCCTCCTTCTTGCCACGGGGTGCGCGCCCAAGGATGGCGTACTCGCCGACGGTGCTTCCCTCACCGAGCCGGACATTCGGCGCGACGACGGCCGTGGGGTGCACGGTCGTCTTCATGCGCGCACCGGGTCCAGGCGATAGGCGACGCGCGCGCCGCCCGACCGGAGCGACCGCATCGCGAGCTCGAGAACGCGGACGACCGTGAGGCCGGCCTCGCCGTCGCTTCGCGGCTTCGTTCCCTCGCGGACGCACTCGATGAAGTGACGCATCTCCACCTGCAGCGCTTCGGTCATCGGCACACGCGGGCTATGGATGTCGCCGGCGCGGTAGCTGCGCCGGAGCTCATCGCTCTCGAGCTTGTCAACGCCCTGGTCGTAGATCTTCACCTTCTCGACGCCCTGCACATCGTCGTAGACCACCATCTTCTGCGAGCCGATCACGATCATCGTCCGCAGCTTGCTCGGCGCGAGCCACGAGAGGTGCGCGTGCGCGATCGCACCCGACGGAAACCCGATCTGGAGGAAGACGACGTCTTCGATCGTGGGCTGCACGTAGCACGCGCCCGTGCACTGGACCCACAGTGGCTCCTCGTCGAGCCAGTAGAGCATGATCGATACGTCGTGCGGACCGAGGTCCCACAGCACGTTGATGTCGAACTGGTGCAAGCCGAGATTCACGCGCTGGCTGTCGATGTAGTGCACGCGGCCGATCCCGTCGGAGTCGAGGATGTTCTTCACGGCGACGACGGCCGGGTTGTAGACGAAGGTGTGCCCGACCATGAGGGTCTTTCCGGCGCGGTCGCCGGCGCGGACGATCGCCTCCGCATCGCTCACCGTTTGGGCGAGCGGCTTCTCGACGAACACGTGCTTTCCCGCGGCGAACGCCTCCTCGGCGAGCTTCCGGTGGGTGCCGACCGGCGTGACGATGCAGATAGCGTCGATCGAAGGGTCCTCAAGGAGCTCGCGGTAGTTGGTCGTCACGCGCACGGCCGGGAAGCGCTTGCTGATCACGTCGAGCCGCTCCTTCGACAGGTCCGCGACGGCGACGGCCTCTGCCCCAGGCGCTTCGTGCAGGTTTCGCACGATGTTCGGCCCCCAGTAGCCCGCCCCGATCACACCCACACGCACGGGATTGCTCAAGAAGACCGAATTCTAGGGTTCGGGGGCTTGAGAAAGCGTTACTGACCTGTGGCGGTACGAAGCTTCGTGAGATCGTCCTGGAGAAGCTGTATCTGGCGGCCATATTCGGCGAAGTCGCCCGCTCTGAGGGCGGCCTGCGCCGCGTTGTAGTGGTCGGTCGCCGACTTCACGAGCGCCCCGATCTCGGGCGACGGTGTCGCTGCGGGTGGCGGGGTGGTCGTGGGCGGAGGCGTGGTCGTCGGTGGCGGGGTCGTACCCGGCGGCGGTGTGGCGATCGTGCCCGCTCCGAAGAGCGCCTCGATGGACTTCGTGAACGATTCGGTCATCACGACCTTGTCCTGCGTCGCGAGGATGACGCGCTGGAGCTCGGGAATGCTGCTCTGCGTCGACTGCACGTAGACGGGCTCGAGGTACACGAAGCTCTTGCCCGTCGGCAGCACGAGCAGATTTCCGCGGATGCAGGTCGCGCCCCCACCGCCGCAGAGCAGCGTGAACTGCTGGCGAATCGACGAGTCGGCATCGACGAGAGCCTCGACCTGCGCCGGACCCAGGATCGTCCGGTCGCGCGGGAACGTGAGCACACGCAGCTTGCCGTAGTCGGGCGCGTCCGCACGGCCAGCGATCCAGGCGACCATGTTGTCGCGCGCGCCTCCGGCCGGCGTCATCGGCACGAAGAGCACGAACTCCGGCCGATCGGATCCCGGGAGGCGCGTCGTGACGTAGTACGGCTCGATCGGCTGCTTCGGTCCGCCCTGAACCAGTATTTCGTTTGCGATCTTCCACGCGTCGCTGCGGTTGAAGTAATCGTCGGGATTCGTCATGTGGTAGAGCGCGAAGACCTGCGTCTGGATGCTGAAGAGAGACTCGGGATAACGGATGTGGACCCGTAGGGCTTCCGGCATGTCGGCGATGGACTTGAAGAGAGCGGGGTAGATCTTCCGCAGGTTCTGGATGACGGGATCCTTGTCGTCGACGACGTAGTAGGTGATCGATCCGTCGTACGCGTCCGTGACGACCTTGACGCTATTCCGGACGTAGTTGAGATGGCCGCCCGCGATCGAGGTCGATCCAAGGCCGAGCGCTGAGAAGTTCTCGCTGTAGGGATAGCGGTCGCCGGTCGTGAACGCGTCGTTTATCCAGTAGAGCTTGCCGCTGGCGATCACGAGATACGGATCGGGGTCGTATTCGAGGAACGGCGCGATCAAACGCTCGCGCGGGACGATCTGCCGATGGAAGAGGAGCCGGCTGTCCGAGGTGATTTGGTTGGACACGAGGAGGTTCGGGAAATCACCGAGCCGCAGCGTGAACAGGAGGCGATCCCAGAGGCCACCGATTCCGATGCCGCCCGTGCCGCTGAACTGCGTCGTGACATTGCCCTGGGCGGTCGTGTAGTCGAACTCGGGCTGGTTCGTATCCACGATGACGTAGTCGCCTCCGAGCTCGCCGAAGTAGATGCGCGGCTGGTCGATCTTCGGTTCGCCGACCGGCGGGATGTCGCTGACCAGGAAGAGCGGCTTCCCCGCGCTGTCCACGCCGCCGACCGCCGTCGCGACCGCTCCGAGGCCGTGCGTGAAGATGAGGTGGCGGTTGAGCCAACCCTGTGCCGGAAGGCTGTTGGACGAGAGCTCGCGCGCCGACAGAAAGACCGGCGTTTCGTTGCCGCCGATCTGGTAGCGGTCGATATCGACGTCGTTGAACGTGTAGTACTGCCGCAACCCCTGAAGCTGTGTGAATGCCGAAAGGAGCGGACGGTAGTCCCAGAGGCGGACGGCCGTGATGTCGGACAGATCGGTCCGTACGTCGGCCGCGGTCGGCGCAGCGCCAACGTCGAACGCCGATTCGTCGATGGTGTCGAGTGAGTACGCGGCGCGGGTCGCCTGGATGTTTCGCGTGATGTAAGGCCGTTCCTTGTTCAAGGGATCCGGCGAGACGATGAAGTTCTGGATCAGCGCGGGGTAGATCCCGCCGACGACAAGGCTGGCTGCGAACCAGAGGACGATCGCGCCGCCGAGGATCCAAAGCGTCCCGCGAAACGCGTTTGCGAAGCAGGCGAGCGCCGCGACTCCGACGATGACCGTGAGGATGGTCAGCGCGGGAAGGCGCGCGTTGATGCTCGTGTAACCGGCGCCGACGAGCACGCTTTCCGGCCGGAACAACAGCTCGAATTGGTCGAGAAGGTAGCCGCTCGCGATGATCGCGAGGAAGAGGCCGCCCAGGATGGAGAGATGTGCGCGCGCCGGTCGCGCGAGCGCGAGCGCGGTGCGGCCGGCCACGCGGATGTCGGCGCTCGCGAGCGAGCCGGTCGCGACTCCGATCACGCCTCGCACGAAGTACAGGGTGATCACCCCGATCGCGATGACGATGAGCGCGACCAAAAGCCAGCCCCGCACGAACTCGAGCACGGGCAGCGTGAAGAAATAGAAGCCGATGTCGCGCCCGAAGACCGGATCCGTCGTGCCGAACGGGACCTGATTGACCCAGCGCAGCAGCATGTCCCACTCGTCGCCACCCGCGATACCGAAGAAGAACGCGGGAATGAGCAGGAGCCACATGAACCGGAGGGTTGTCGGCAGCGCGCCGCGCCGTCGGCGTTCGGCGTCGACCACGACCCGAGGCACCTGCGGCCGGAGGGCGAAGTAGACGTTCGGCAGGGCGAGGACGAAGAAGGCCGCGCCGAACACCGCGAACGCATAGAACGCGGCGGTGTAACGCCGCAGGTAGACGGACTCGAGGCCGAGGCTACGGAACCAGAGGAGATCGGTGAGGAAACCGACGAGTGGGCTGATGAAGAGCGGGATCAGAAGGAGGAGAAAGATGATGATGGCGATTACGACGAAGCGGCGCGACGGACCTGTTATGCGGTCGCCGCCCCTGCCGAAACCCGAGAGGTCGATGTTCGACCAGTCGATGCTTCCCCAGTCCCTGCCCCCGTCGCCGCCGCGCCCGCGCTCGCGCATTCGTCCTCAGGATAGGCGTGGTTTCGTTCGTCTGGTCGTTGGGCGGTTATGAGCTCCGCCGGGAGTCACGAACTTCTCGCAACGCGGACAGATTCTCAATCTCTATGAGGTCCTTGTTCCGACCCGCAGCGCGTTTCATTCGGATCAGGTCGTCGAGAGAAGCGACGGACACATTCGTGCCCACGAGGCTCATCGCGTCGGCATTCCGCATTAGCTGTTCGTAGTCGAAGCTCCCGCTTGCGGCCCCAAGACAGTCGAACGGTCCGTAGTTCGTATCGAAGGTGAAATTCAGCCCGGCTTTCAGGGTCCGGGCGTCCAGACGGAACGCGACAGGCTCCCGCACGCCGCGAAGGGTCGCCCGTAGCTCCTTGAGCGCCGCGGTGAGTCGCTCGAGATTCTCTTGGTCGCGGGCATAGCAGATGTCGAAGTCATTCGTGATCGTCGTGGACCCTTGTAACGACGCCGCGATACCACCGATAACGACGAACCGCACCTCGTGGCGGGCCAGGACGCCGAGGATCGGCCGCGGGTCGAACACGACATTTTCTAGCGGACGCGCCTTGCATTCCTTACGAGCGCGTTGATCGCGCGTGTTGCGACGACGGACCGCCGCAAACGTTCTTCGGGAGTCAGCGGCAGCGTCGACATGAATTGCGTGCGATCGACCCCGCCACCGGCGACGTTGACTACGTCGACGTCGAGATCGCAGGCGCGAAAGATCCGCTGCAAAGTGCTGTAACGCGGGTCCTGAAGACCGCGCTCGATGGAAGAAATCATCGGCTGGGGTATCTGCGTTTTCGCTGCGAGCTCGGCCTGAGTGAGCCCCTTTCGCTTTCGCGCAGCTCGCACGAGCCGACTGGCCTCCATATATGGAAAAGCATATCAGGCGGCGAGACGCGTGCGGACCTCCGCGAAGAGATCAACGTAGGTCTCGACGACGCGCGGCCAGGTGTACGTGTGGGCGACGAATCCCGCACCCGATCGGCCGAGGCGGTCACCGAGTGCCGCATCGTCAATCAAGAGCTCGCAGATCTCCGCGAACTCAGCCGCACCCCGGTACGCGAGGCCCCCGCCGGCGCGGCGCGCCATACCGGCGAGGACGGGCGAACGCGCGTCGACGATCACCGGACGTCCGGCGGCCCACGCCTCGAGCGTCACGAGCGAAAGCGACTCGAGCAGGCTCGGCATCACAAAGGCCGCGCAGCCCGCGAGCCCGTCCCATTTGTCCTGTTCGGAGAGGCGCCCGAGGTGCACGATGCCGCTCGTTTTCGGGACCCCGATCTCGGCATCCCCGACGAGCACGAGCGAAACATCGTGCGCGGGATCGCTCGCGCGCCAGCGCTCGTAGTTCGCGAAGAGCTCGCGCGAGCCCTTGCTCACACCGATGCGCCCGACGTAGAGCAGGTACGGACCGGTGATGCCATGTTTTTCGCGGAACCGCGCCGCGTTCCGCTCGGCCGGCACGTCGATCCCGACTCCGACGATCTCGTTCGACACTCGCTCATTCCGGAAGCGGCGCCAGACCATGCGCCGCTCCTCGTCGGTGTTGTAGGCGATCGCGCGCGGACCGTGGAACACCGGTTTGTACGCGGCGAGACCGATCGCCGACTCCTCGTGCGCCGTCGGCACCAGGACCGCACGCTCCGGTACGAGCGGCAGACCGAGGACCGTTGGGTAATAGATATAGGTGAAGAACAGCACGTGGTCGTAGTCGCGCCCGCGCCTGAAGAGGAAGTCGATGAGCTCGGGCGCGTACGGCCCCTGCGCGTCGATGAATGCGCGCTCGTCATCCAGCGTGTGGCCCGACCGAAAGGCGCGGCGCTCGTAGAGCTTGAAGTTCCATGCGCGCGGGCGCTCGACGGGAAAGCGCCGCACGGTGACGCCGTCCACCCGATCGAGGCCCGCGGTGAGGTCGCCCTTCCAGGTGAGGTAGTTGGTCGAGTTCGTCGTCGCGACTTCGATCGCGAACTGCGGCGCGAGACGCTGCACGACGGAGCGCGCGTGGGCCTCCGCGCCTCCTGGCACGTCGCCGTAACGCTGCACGACGACGAGAAGGCTCGGTTCGTTCAATCCGCGACCAGATCGACGAGCTGTTCGAGGCGCCCATCGAACGCCGGCCAGGTGCACTCGCGCTCGACGTACGCACGGCCCGACACACCGAGCTCGTCTCGCTTTTTGAGGACCGCGGCGAGAGCCGCCGCGAAGCCCCCGCGATCGTATGCGGCGCCGCCGCTCGCGCGCGCGACCTGACCGCTCGTGACTTTGTTCTTCGCCGAGACGAGACACGGCGTTCCGACCTGCCATGCCTCGAGGAGCACGATCCCGAGGCTTTCAAGATGGGACGGGAGGACGAGCGCGTCCGCCGCTTCGAGGAGCGCGTATTTGTCCTCGTCGCTCACGCGGCCGAGCGCGACGATGTCATCGCGCACGGGTATGGGCATGCGCGCGGTGCCGGCCAGCACGAGCGAGCCCGCGCCGCCGCTCTCGCGGTAGGCGATCCAGTCGGCAAGGAGCTCATCGACGGCCTTGCCCTCGCTCACCTGGCCGAGATAGAGGACGAGCGGCCCGCGCGGCGCGTAGTGCTCGCGGAACGGCTCGGGGTCGTGCCAGGGCGGCGCGTCGAGACCGATGCCCAGCACCTCGCTCGGGATGTGCTCGTTGCGGAAACGCGCGTGGACGAGATCGCGCTCCTCGGGTGTGAGGAAACCGAACGCGCGCGGCAGCTGGAACAGCGCGCGGTACGGGACGAGGCGGAGCGGCTCCTCGTCGTGCGCGGTCGAGATGAGTCCGGCGCGCTCGGGGACGAGCGGCAGGCCCGCGGCCGTCGGCTCGTAGATGTAGGTGTAGAAGAGGATCGCGTCGTAGCCCTTGCCGTCGCGGCGCAGGAATTCGAGCAGACCCGGCGTGTGCGGTCCCTGCATGGCGAGCCAACCCTGCTCGTCGGCGAGGGTGTGTGGCTCGAAGAGGATGTGGCGCTCGCTCTCCTTGAACGTCGTGCTCCGCGGGCCGGTCACCGCGAAGCGTCGCACGCGGACCGAGCCGTCCATCGACTCGCCGACGGCGAAATGCGGGGCCCAGCTCCAGTAGTCGAGCGCATTGGTCGTCGCGACCTCGACCTGGTTGACCATCGCCAGACGGTGCGCCACAACCCGCGCGTGAGACTCGGACCCGCCCACGACCTCGGCGCCGTAGCGCTGGACGACGACGAGGATCTTCACTCGATGCCGGCGAGATAGCGTTCCGCGTTCCGCTCCGGCGAAAGCAGGCGGCGCAGGATGCGCACGCCACGGGAGTACCTCGCGTAGGCCTCCGGCTTCTGGATCTCGCGCATCGCTTTCGCGAGCTCGTCGGCGCTCCGGACCACCGGCCCGGCCGCGTGATACGGCGCGAAGCCCTCGGCCTCGGAGAAGATGCACGGCAGGCCAGCCCACACCGCCTGCGTGACCACGGCGCTCTGGAATACGTCCTCGTAGAAGAGGACGACCGCGTCGGACGCGGCGACGTACTCGCCCATCGTCTGGCGTCGTCTGGCAGCGCCTCGATGACTTCCTTGTAGCGCTTGCGCGCGAAGAAGAATCCGGGCGACACGAAGATGAACTTGTCCGTCGGCAGGCCGAACCTCGCGCGGAGCTTGCGTTTTTCCTCGGCGCTTCGCGGCAGGACCGTGTTCTCGAGCGGCATAACGAGGAGTGGGAAGCGCTCGCGCTTGTCCTGATCGGGTGTGAGGAGCTGGAGCCAGCGCTCGCTCCGCGTCGAGTGGACGACGAGCTTGCGCGGGATCGCGCCCATGAACATCAGAACGAGCCGATATCGCAGGAACCAGTTGGCCATCCGCAGCGCGACCCACGGCATCCGCAGGATCTCGAGCGGCAGGCGGTAGCGCGGGTTGTAATGCAGCGCGGCCGACAAGCGACGGTAGTGATGGAACTTCTCGGGCTCGAGCTCGTGCAGCGAGAGAATGACCGGAAGTCGCTTGCGCCAGAGCGAGATGAGCGCCCGCACGAAAGGCACATCGCGGAAGATCCCCGCCTCGTGCTCGATGAGCACGGCATCGCTCTGCGACGAGATGAATTTGAGCTTGCGGTAGAGATCGGCCGTGTCGAGGTGCTTGACCCCGACGAAGGTGACCTGGTGTCCGCGGTCGCGAAGACCATCGGTCACGGCGAGCGAGTAGTGGTGGATGCCGCAGCGCTGGTCGCTCGACATGACGACGATCTTCTTCGACTTCGCATTCGGCAGCTCCCACCCGCCCTGGGCGAGCGCGAGCTTCAGCCTGTCGGCGACATGCGGCCGCGAGAACGCCTCGACGCGGCGACGGCCCTTCTCGACGAGGTCCTTCCGGAGCGCCTGATCGTGTACGACCCGGTCGAGTTGCGCCGCGACGGCATCCGGCGTTTTCGTTTCGAGGAGGATCCCGCCGTCACCGAGCGTCTCGGGTATGGCTGCCGCCGCGTTGGCGACGACCGGCAGATCGCTCCGCATCGCCTCGAGGAGTGGTACGCAGAAGCCTTCGTGCTCCGAGAGGGTCAGGAACGCCGTCGCGCCGCGGTAGTAGGCGACGAGCTGCTCGATCGTCACGCTGCCCGTGAGCGTGACGGCATCCTCGAGCCCGAGCCTGCGGATGTCACCGCGGACGCGGTCGAGGTAGCCGCCCGACATCGCCGTCGGACCGACCAGGTAGAGATGGGCGGTCCGATCGGTCTCGCGATATTTCGCGAACGCTGCCACGACATCGTGGACCGCCTTGTGGGGAAGGATCTGGCCCACGGTGAGGATCGCGGTCCGCTCGTCCGCTAGCTCGCGTGCGACCTCCGGGTCCGGCGGCCGATCGAAGTCTTCCCAGTCCACGAGCGCGGGTACGACCGCGGTGTTCGCGAGCCCGGCGGCTTCGAGCTCCTTGCGGTTGTACTCGCTGTCGGCGATGCCGAATTCCGCGGCCTTCGCCAGCTCCTTCAGCTGCTCGCGGCCGAGCTCCGCGAAGGTCTTCAGGTAATCGTTGAGCCCGGCGAAGTAGCGACCGGGCGTGATGTTGTGGTAGACGATCGCCTTCCGGGCCGGAGATGCGAGGACCTTCGGCACGGTATCCGTGCCGATCGAGTGATGGACGAGGAGGAGTCCGTCGCGGCGCTTGATGAGGTCGAGGTCGTCCCACGATCGCGTGAGCGCGCGCATCTCCGGCTTCGCCTCGGCCGCGAACAGATCGCTGCGTACGCCGGATGACCAGAAGATCCGCTGGAGCTCAAGGCAGTCGTTGCCGACGGCGTCGCCGTACGCGATCACCGGGTTGAACTGATGCGCGAAGCGGAGTCGCTCGGTCACGGCATCGCCTCGAAGCCAGCCTTTTTGAAGTCGTCGTCGAAGGTGAACGCGCGGGGGATTCGGTGCTCGCGCATGACCTCGAAGCTCACGAAGTCGATCAGCGAAACATTGGTCGGAAGCGCCGCGAGAAGCGCCGCGAGCCCGGCGGCGTGTGTTGCCTCGTCGATCCACACCGTGGTGAGTACGGGTGCGAGCTCTTGTATCAGGCGGCGAGCGGCGATCTCGCCGAGTCTCCGCTGCGCGATCGCAATCGTTTCGACGAGCACGTAGTTGTGTGTCACCGGCTCATCCCGGGCGAGTGTCGTAAAAACGCGTTTCGCCTCGTGGTGGAACTCATCGTCTTGGTCCAACAGCGCGTACAAGGCAGATGTGTCGACGAAGATCAGGAGCGAGAAGCCTCGGCGAATTCGCGGTCGTGTTTCTGGCTGATGTCCTTGCGTCCGGAACGGAAAGCCCCGACAACGCGCAAGGCGCGCTGCCAACGCTCGTTCATGTCGGCGGGATGCCCGCGTGAGCGAAGCCACAGGTCGACGGCCTCGCGCACGATCGCGGCATCCGATGTCTTGCGCCGCGCCGCCTCTTTGCGCACGGCGCTCGCCTGTCGCGCTGTCAGCTGAACCTGCTTACGTTCCATGCCATCATGATGGCATCACGGGAAATAGCCGTCAAATGCCGAGCACCTGCCGAGTCCGCTCTGCCACTTTCTCCGGGTCGAAGTCCTGAACGCGCTTCTCGCCGGCGGCGACGAGCGCCTCGCGGAGCTCGGTGCGCTCGCCGACCATCGCCGCGGCCTCCGCGGTCTCGGCGAGATCGCGTTCCTGCAGCAGGATCCCCGCGGCCCCGACGGTCTCCCCGATCGCCGCGGCAGAGTACGCGACGACCGGCAGACGGAAACGCATCGCCTCAAGGAGCGGGACCCCGAAGCCCTCGTGCTCCGAGAGCGACACGAACGATGTCGCGGCGCGGTAGTACGCGAGCAGCGACGCATCGTCGACGTTCCCAGCGAAGTGCACCGCCCCGCCGAGCCCCAGGCGCTCGATCAGCGCGACGACCCGCGCATGGAACTGCGGCTGGTCGCGGAACGCTCCCACGAGGACGAGCTGCGCTTCCGGATCGATGCAGCGGCGGTAATACGCCAGCATGCGGACGAGATCGTCCTGCCGTTTGTTGGGCGAGATGCGGCCCACGAAGAGGAGCACGCTGCGCAGACCCTTCCAGCGCGCGAGCACCGCGTCGTTCGGCGGCACCGCGAAATGCTCCCAGTCGAGGAGGATCGGCACGCGCGTGGTCTCCTCGTACCCCGCCTCGGCGAGCGCGCGGCGATTGAATTCGGAGACGCCGATCCCGAGCTCGAACGCCGGTGCGATGCGCGAGAGCTGGCGCAGCCCGAGACGGGCGAAGGCCGCCGCGTGTGGGTTGATGCCGCTGAAGAACTCCGGTGGGGTGATGTTGTGATAGACGAGCACGCGACGCGCTGGGATCTTGATGAGCTGGTCCACGACCTCGCTGCCCATCGAGAAGTGAACGATGAGGAGGTCCTCCGGCTTCACCTCACGGAAGAGCCGGCGGTACGAACGCACGTCGGCGACACCGGGCTTGGCCTCGACGGCATACGCGTAAGAGTCGTAGCCCCAGTGCCGAATCTTCTTGCGCAGAGCGAAGACGTGGTTGCTCATGGCATCGCCGGGAGCGAGCGTCGGATGGAACTGGTGGACCCTCACCTCGGCGCGTATCCGATCACCGCGTAATCACGGTCGCCGAAGAGCGTCTCGTTGAGGAGCTTCACGTTCTCGCGGATCGCGCCCGCCGGCACGTCCTCGTTCAGCCGCTTTGCCGTCGGCTCGAATGTGCGCAGCTCGACGTCGGTGAAGCCCTCGACCTCCAGGTAAAACTTGAAGAGATCCGGCGGGATCGGCCGCAGGTGTTGCGGGTCGTTCCAGAACGTGTGCGCGCCGACCGTGAGCGTCTTCGGATTCGGTGTGACGAAGACGATGGGCGCGCCCGGCGCGAGTGCGCGGCGGCATGCGCGAAGTATCTCGACGAGCTCGCCCGGAAGGATGTGCTCGGCGATGGGCCTCGAGCCCTTTCTCGCGACTCTGCGCGACCATGCGGGGATCGAGGTCCACTCCATAGCCGCCGATGCCCTTGTCCTTCAGAAGCTGCAGAAAGATCCCGCGACCCGATCCCAGGTCCAGCACGCGCTTGCGTCCCTTGTATAGGTCGACGAACGCCTCCGACTGCTTGCGGATGACCGGCTCGTCGCCGCCGAAGCGTGCCTGGAAGTACACCGAATGCAGGTTCGCGGCGACCTCGTGCTCGCGCCACTCCTTCCACTCGCGCTCGAGCCGCTCGAGGCGCAAGCCGAAACGCGGCGCCATCTGGCCCTCGTAGTCGTAGGCGGCCGCGAGCAGGCGGTTGATGCGCTCCTGTCGCTCGAGGATCGCCCCCATCCACCAGCGCACGAGCGAGATGACCACCTTTCGCGCGTAGGTGATGACCGGGCCGACGAGCGGTTTGCGGCTGCGCGGGTCGTACTCGACCTCCTCGTCGAGCGCCTCGGCGAGGGACGCGAGTGGGTCCTGGAGGTCGTCGGAGAAGATTCGGCGCCCGCCGGGCAGCGGAACGCGCATCAGCGCGTCGACGTCGGGCCCGTAAATGCCCTTTTCGCGCTTCGTCCGGATGCGCTCCCGCACCTCGGCCATGAGCGCATCGAGATCTACGGGCGTTTGCTCCCCCATGTCGCCGAAGAGTAACGATGGAGCGCCCCCTGCGCGGGGCCTAGGTGCGGATCGTCGTCGTCGCGCTCGTCCCCGACCTGCTCGCGCGGATCGTGTACTCACCCTTCGGCGCGGTGCCGCCGAAGCTTCCCTGATGCATTCCGTACTTATCCGTGCGGACCTCGTACTCGAGGTGATAACCGGTGCCGTCGATCACGACGGTCACGATGCTCTCCGGCGTGAAACCCGCAAGCGTCCAGAGCACTCCATCAGGTCGCGCCGTCTGCACGATCCGGGCTTCCGACTCGGCCGCGAGGCGTGACGGAAACGCGCGCGTGAAGTCGGCGACGCTCTCGCCGGCCTCGGCAAGATACGCGGGCCCGAATGTGGACCCGCCACCGATCGCATCCAACATGCGGATCAGCCCGTCGTGCGTCACGCGCTCCTCGAGAAGACGCACGGCCTCGGAGGCCACGGAGTACGCCTGGCCATCGAGCGCAGCGTTGCGCTGGGCCCAGTCCGTTTGCTGATCGAGATCGGCGAGCGTCGTCTTTCCCTCGGTCAGGATGCCGAGCGCGACCGCGGACCCGCGTGCCGCGACCGTCGCTCCGTCGTCGCGCTCGATCTGCGTGGCGAGGCCCTCATCGAACCACGCCGGAAGCGATGCGTTCGCTCCGACGATCTCGTGGACCAGGGCGTGGGTCAGCTCGTGGCGCACGATTCCGAAGTCCTTGTCGTTCGGCACGTTCTGCAGATTGATGACGATCGCACCCTGACGCGGCAGCGTGATCCCGCCATTCGCCACCGCGAGGATCCCGGCATCCGCGGCCCGGACGCCGAAAACCGACTGCAGCCCGAACGCAAAGCTCGTGCGGCTCGCGAACGCGTAGACCGCGGGCCGGCTCGCGAAGGAATGACCGAGCTCTTTTTCGACCGTCGCCATGTCGCGCTCGATCGCGGCACTGAGCGCGTCGCGCACGGCGGGAGCGACCGCGTCGTCGACATAGAGGTCGGCGCGATCGCCTCGCTGACACTCAAGGTCAATGCCCGATCGGCTCCGCACGCTCGGAAGATCGACGGAGCAGGCGGTCTGAAGCGCGCCCTTGACGAGCGTCGGCGTCTGCTGGCCGCCGCCGCTCGCCGCGGCCTTTCCGAGCCCCGCGAACGTCGTCAGGGTGAGCGAGCCGGTGAGGGCGACCCCTGCCGCCCACTGGCGCCACGGCCCGAGCCGATCAGGCACGAGCGGACGGCTGACGAAATAGCCCTGCCCGAGCTCGCATCCGAGCGAGAGCGCGAGGTCACGCGCGGCGCGATCCTCGATGCCGACCGCGACAGACGACAGGCGGTAGTCGCGAGCGAGCTCGACGAGCGACCGCATATCGGCCAGAGCCCGCGGGTCCTGCGTGGCACGGCCCACGAGTGCCCGCGAGATCTTCAGCTCGTCCAGAGATGCGGCCAACGTGCGTCCGGGCGCGTCGGCGAGGCCGGCCCCGTCGAGGGAGATGCGCGCGCCCGCTGCGGCCAGACGCACAGCTGCCGGCCGCGCCATGTCGGTCGCAAACGTCTGCGGGCTGAGCTCGAAGGTGACGGCGCCAAAGCCGAACGGCGCGAGCGCCTCCAGCAGTGCGTCGACGCTCGCGAGCTCGGGCGCGGAGACGTTGATGCCGATGCCGAGACCGGACCCGAGCCCACGCCACTCGGTCCACTGAGCGGCGGCGGCGCGGACGACCCACACGCCGATCTGCTCGATGAGCTTCGAGGCGAACGGCAGGAAATCGCCCGGTTCAAGCAACCCGAGGCGCGGGTGCCGCCACCGCAGGAGCGCTTCGACCCGCTTGCACTCGCCACTGCGCAGGTCGACGATCGGCTGGTACCTCAGGGCGAGCTCACCGCGCACGAGTGCGACCGCGAGCTCGCCGTCGCGGATCGAAATGACCCCGGGCTTGCGCGATCGCTGGGGACCCTTGAGGTCGGATCGCGCGAGCTGGCCGACCACGCCGCGCGAGGCCGATCGCTTCACGCGATTGCCGCGAGCTGCGAGCGCGTCACCCGCTCGGTCAGGCCGCCGTCCAGCAGGTCGAGGAACATGTGCACGAGACCCGCGTCCCACTGCGTGCCGGCACCCTGACGCAGTCTCCTAACGGCCTCGTCCTCGCCGAGGCCGGCGCGGTACGGCCGGTCGCTCACCATGGCGTCCCAAGCGTCGGAGATCGCCGCGATGCGGGCGCCGAGGGGGATGTCTCGTCCGACGAGGTGATCCGGGTAGCCCGCTCCATCGATCCGCTCGTGGTGGTGCCGGATGATCGGAAGGTAGTGGGCGATGCTGCGGAGCGATAGGCAGATCCGCTCGCCCTCGACCGAATGCGATCGCATCACGGAGAATTCCTCGGCGCTGAGCGGGCCTGGCTTCAGCAGGATGGCGTCGGGGATGGCGATCTTCCCGAGGTCGTGCAGGACTCCGCCCTGGTACAGGAGCTCGCAGTCCTCGGGTCCGAGGCCGTGCGCGCCGCCGATCGCCTCGGCGTAGCGGCCGACGCGCTCGGCGTGATGGATCGTGTGGCGGTCGCGGGCCTCGACCGCGCGGGCAAGAGCGAAGAGCACCCCTTCCGTCGCGTCGAGCCGCTGATTCAGCGCACGCTGGCGGAGCAGCACCTTCGTGCGGATGAGCAGCTCCTTTGAGTCGAAGGGCTTGCTCAGGTAATCGTCGGCGCCCGCGGCAATACCGCGCAGCTTCGTGTCGCGATCGCTCGACGCCGTGAGGATCACGATCGGGATGAGGCGATGGACGGGATGAGCCTTGAGCCGCTCGCACACGGCGATGCCGTCGAGCCGCGGCATGTCGATGTCGAGCAGGATGAGGTCCGGTTCCTCCGCCGCGACCGCATCGAGCGCCTCGATGCCATCTTTCGCCTCGCGAACGTCGTAGCCGAGGTCGGAGAGGCGCCCCTCGAGGAGCTCGCGGTTCGACCGCAGGTCATCGACGACAAGGACGTTCGGGCGGCGCGGAGCGATGAGGGTTTCAGTCATACGGCGGCGGCCACCGCCTGCTGATCACTACGGCGACGAGTCCGGAGGCGAGCCGCGGGCGGAGGAAGAGCGACAGCGCGACGGAATTCACGCGGGCCCGGGCGCGTGCGGAGGCGCTCAGCGGCCGTTCGCCGGGCGCGATCCGGAGCCGAGGCGTCGCACGGCGTCGCGCAGGTCGCGCGGCGAAATAGGCTTCGGGAGAAACAGGTCGAAGCCGGCGGCCTTCGTGCGCGCGATCTCCTCGGGCAGGACGGATGCGCTGAGCGCGACGATCGGCATGCGCAGCCCGCGCGCGCGGAGGCTTCGACAGACCGCAAGGCCATCCTTCTTCGGCAGCTGGATGTCGAGGAGGACCAGATCGAACCGGTCGGAGGCGCGCGCTTCGCCGGCCGCGCCGTCGCGCTCGGTCACGATCTCGTGGCCGTCGGTCTCGAGGGCCGACTCGAAAAGCTCGACGTTCATCTGATCGTCCTCAACGAGGAGAATGCGCAAGCTCCCTCCTCGCACTCGCTCGCGCCTCCGCCCTTCGCTGCGCGAGCCGTCGAAGCCAGTTCTCAAGGCGATTCCGCTCGATCGGTTTCGTGAGGTAGTCGTCGGCGCCGAGCGCGAGTGCTGTCGCCGGATCCGCCTCGACCGTCACGACGATGACCGGGACATCGGCGAACTCGGCATCGGTCCGAAGGCGTCCGAGGAATTGCTCTCCCCGACCATCGGGAAGGCGAAGGTCGAGGACGACCCCGAGCGGACGTCCACGTGCGAGCGCGTCCTCGGCACCGGCGAGGCCGCGCACAACCTCGGCGCGAAGGTCCATCGACGCCGCGACTGCGACGATCAGATCCGCGTCGTGGCGCTCATCCTCGACGATGAGAATGCGCTCGCCATGGATCTGCTCGGTGACGACATCGTGGAGCTGCACACGGAAGGTCGTGCCCGTGCCCTCTTCGCTCTCGAAGCTGATCGTGCCATTCATCTGCTCGACGAGCCGCTTCGTCAAGGCGAGACCCAGTCCCGTGCCGGCCGCGTCATCGCGGTCCTCGTGAAAGCGTTCGAAGACGCCAAACATCCTGTCGGCCGCGGTCTTGGGGATTCCGATGCCCGTGTCGGCAACCTCGAAACGCAGCTCTCGTCCTTCGACCAGAGTCCGCAACGTGATGTGACCACCGCCGGGCGTGAACTTCACGGCGTTCGAAACGAGGTTGAAGAGCACCTGTCGCACCCGGGTCGGGTCCAGGAAGAGAGGCGGAGCGACCGGCGTCTCCCCCGTAAACAGGACGCCCTTGGCCTGCGCCGCGGTGCGGGCTGCGGCGGAGACGGGCTCGAGGAGGACCTCGAGCGTGATGATCTCCGGTCGTAGGTCGAGCTTGCCGGCTTCGACCTTCGACAGGTCGAGGACGTCATTGATGAGATCGAGGAGATGGTCGCCGGCCTCCTGGATGTTGCGGAGGAAACGCTTCTGCTTGTCGTTTATCGAGCCCGCGAGCTGCTCTGAGAGCAGACCCGAGAACCCCAGGATCGCGTTGAGCGGCGTGCGGAGCTCGTGGCTCATGTTCGCGAGGAACTCCGACTTCACCTTGGTCGCATGGCTCAGATCGCGGTTCGCCGAGGCCAGATCTCCGTACAGCCGCGCACCGTCGAGGACGATCGCGGCCTGCTCGGCGAGGAGCTGAACGAGATCGAGATCGTCGGACGCGAAGAGAGGCGCGCGCCTGCCCATGACCGCGAGCACACCGATCCGCCGGCCTCTGCCGGTGATCGGCGCCGCCAGGGTTGCGCCGTGGGCCGTGCGGACGAAGCGTGGGGTCTGAGTTTCGACGATGCTCGCCATCAGCTCAGCCGATATAAGAAGCTCATCGTCGTCCGCGACCGAAAGTGCTGCGGTCTTCTCGTCGATGAGGCCGATGCGGGCGGACTGGCCGGGAGCGGCTCTCGCGATCGCGACCTCGAGGCCGCGAAGGATCGTCGCCGGCGGATCGTGCGGAGAGATCGCAGCGGCGCGTGTCAGGAAGGAGCGAAGAGCCGGCTCGCGCCACGCGCGCTTCAGGAGTACCGGCGGCGCGAATGCGACGACATAGCCGAGCGCCGAGGTAAGGGCCAGGACCATCGATCCGACGCTGCTCGCGGCCGGACCGACGATGGTCGAGGTCACGGCGACGATCAGGGTCAGGCTCAGGGCGAGCGCGCCGCATGCCGCAGCCACCATGCGATTCCGGGCGATGCCCTTGGCCTCGCGCGCTTCGCGGACGAGAACAAATGCCGCGTAGGTGCAGAAGCCCACGAAGTACAGGAGGGCGAGGGCCACGATGACCGGAATCGCGGCGGGCAGCACGACGAGATTCAGAAGGCCGACGACGACTGCCGCGATCCCCGCGACGAACCCGCCAAGACATGCGCGAAGCACCAGTGGGCGAACGCCGGCGAAGTCATCGACCAGCCGAAGCTGCAGGTACGGAAGCGCGAGCAACAGGACCGCCGAGACAAGCCCAAAGGCGGCGGGGAGCTGGGTTCCGAGCAGAGCGGCGACCTGGCTCTGCGCGATGACGAAAGCAAGCGCGCCGAAGAGGATGGTCGCGTCGACGCTCGTGCGCGAACGCTCGCGTAGCGCCGTTCGCAGTGCGCCGACGAAGACCACGAGAAAAAGCACGTTCGTGACGAGTCGGACCAGCTCGGCCCCGTTCATCCGCTCCTCCGCCTGGGTCGCCCGAGACAAATCTCTCGGGTGACGCCACGACAGGGGCAGCAGCGCTGTATCAGTTAACTCTGAATACGTCGTCAGTAAAGCGCTTGTACGTCCAGGCGGACAGTCACGCCCGGAATTGACTCACCGGTCGTTTTCCTGACGTAGACCTACTGCGCCCCGATCTGCTTTTGGAGGTCGAGAGCGGCAGCGTTCGCGGGCTCCTTGGTGAGCGCCTCGCGGAGCACTTGACGTGCTTCGGGAACCCGTGACGCCTCGATGAGGCGGTGCGCGAGCGTGATCCGGAGGTCGTTCGAGTCCGTCGCCGCGATGCCCTTGCGAAGAACCTCGATCGCGGCATCGGTGTCGCCGAGCTGGCGCGCCGCGTCGGATGCGACGGTGTAGTAGGCGGGGATCGTCGGAAAGAACGCGATGGCCTGCTCCTCGCTTTCGAGAGCGCCCGTGTAATCGGCGAGTGCGAATTGCATGCGCCCGAAACGATCGAAGGTCTCCGGGTTCTGGGGATCCGTCGCGATCGCGCGGCGCATTGCCTCGTAGGCGGCGTCGCGCGCGCCTGGCTCGTTCTGCTTCGCGAACTCGAGCTCCATCCCCCCGAGGTTCCACCAGAACGCCGGCGTGTATGGCGAACGCGTCGTCGCCTGGCGATACGCGGCGCGCGCGCCGCTCAGGTCCGGGACGAGCTCCAGAGCGCGCCCGAGGTCGTTCCAGTACACGGCGCGTCCGGGATCAATCGTCGTCGCCGTCTTCGCCATGGCGACCGCGCGCGCCGCCGTGGCACCCCCGAGTGCAGCCTCGGCCGCCTGTGCGGCGCGGTTCGCCTGAAGGCTCCCGAGCTGTCCGAACGCGACGCTCGCGACGCCGACGACGATGAGGAGCTGGACGGGCGCGGGCAGCCGCAGCGGAGGGATCGCGGCCACGACGCGAGCCGACCGCAGCTCGCTCGCGAGGGCAACTCCGACGCATGCCCATGGGATCCATTGGATGCTCTGCGCGCCCGGAAGAACGAGGCCGCCGCCGTAGAACGCGGCGACCGCCGCGAGTGCGACGAGGACGGCGGCCGCGTCGGGATCTCGCGCGCGGCGCCACGCGTGGAACGCGAACGCCGCCAGCAGCGCGAGGTTCGCGAGAAGCCCGACCGCACCGGTCGTCGCCGCGATGTGAAGGACCCAGTCGTGGGCCGAGGTGTTCGTCGTGTTCATGCCGGCGATCCCGAACCACTCCGCCTGCTGGTAGCGCGGGTACGCGACCGCGAAGTTCTCGAAGCCGACTCCGAGGAAGGGGTGGTCGAGGAACATCTGGAACGCCGACTGGTACAGAAGGACGCGGTCGCGCAGGCCGATCCCGCGACCGATATCGAGCAGCCGACTGCCGAGTGGGGTGGCGACGAGCGTGACGACGACCGCAAGCAGCGCCGCCGCCGACGCCAGACCGAAGCGGGTCAGTGCGCGACGCGAAAGGCCCGCTCGTCGCAGCCAGAGCACCGCGATGACGAGCGCACCGGCGGCGATGCCGAGGAATGAGCCGCGCGTCTGCACGACGAGCATCAGGCCGACGCTCATCACCGCGAGCACGATCACCAGAGCCACGAGCCACGGCCGCTGACGTGCGAACACGAGGATGGCCGCGCACCCCGTCGCGACGACGGCGAGGAACTGCCCGTAGAAGTCCGGGTTGCCGAACGTCGCGAAGGGACGGGTGCGCGGATCGAGGTCGATCCATTGCACCGGGTCGTGACCGGTCGCCTGCTGGATCGCGTAGAGGCCCGCGAGCGCCGCTCCGATCCCGATCGTCCACGCGAGCCAGGGAGCGCGACGCGGGTAGTCAATCGCAACGGCGATGCCGACGGCGGTGAGCGCGAGGACGGCGTGCGTGGTCAGGCCGAGATAGCGACCGACCTCGCCGTACAGCGCGACGTACTGATTCTCTGCAGTGAGCGTCGTGACGATCTCCGTCGCGATGACCGCGAAGAACGCGACGAACAGCGGCGACGCCGGGATGCGAATGCCATCGCCGAGCGCGATGACGAGCAATGCGCCCAGGAGTGCCCAGGCCAGCGCGTGCGTGAAGCTCGCCTTCGTGAGATCAAACACGTTGAGGACGGACGGATCGAACGCGAGGATGAAGATCGCGATCTCCACGCAGACGATGACCAGCGCGACCTCGCGCCAGAAAACCCCGCGCACGACGAGGCGCTCGCGCCGCGCCTTCTTTCGGGCATCAAGCTTCTGCTCGCGCGCCGTGCGGCGCGCGACCCGGGCGTCTGCCACTAGAGCGCGCTCTCGAAGTCGTCCTTGGCGCGATCGAAGTACCAGAAGCCGACGACAAAGAGGACGATCGCGACCGTCGCCGAGTACGCGAGCGCTTCCCACTGCGGCGCGAGGCCATCGAGCAGCGCGCGCTGGTACGAGACGATGACCGCGGTCATCGGGTTGAGGTACAGCAGGCGCAGCTGATCCGGCCGGTCGTTCAGCACCGCGACCGGGAACAGCACCGGTGTCAGGAAGTACCAGGCGAGCAGCAGGATCCCGAGGATGTGCTGCACGTCGCGAAAGAACACGGCGAGCGCGCTGAGCAGGTACGCGAAACCGAGATTCATGACGATCTGAACCGCGAGGAGGAGCGGGATCCACACGATGCCTTCGGGGTGGCGCGGTCCGAAGATGGCGAGGATCGCGAGCAGCACCACAAAGCTGAGAAGGAAGTTCGCGAGCGCCGAGAGCACGCTCGCGGCCGGAAGGAGCTGGAGCGGCATCCGCACTTTCTTGACGAGCGGTGCGTTGGCGAGGATCGCCGACGCGCCGGACTGGAGCGACGTCGCGAAGAAGGTCCACGGGAGGAGCCCGACGAAGAGGAAGATCGCGTACGGCTGCTCACCCGAGGCCGTGATCGGCCGGGTGCGCAGCACGACCCCGAAGAGGATCCAGAACACGACGAGCTGCAGCAGCGGATTGACGAAGTTCCACAAAAAGCCGAGCGCCGAGCCCTTGTACCGGGCGCGGAGCTCGCGCCACGCGAAGTCGACGAGCAGCTCGCGGCGGTCGACCAGCGTGCGAAGATCGGCGATCACGATGGAAGAGTATTTCGGCTGATGCCCACGCGCGGCGCCGTCACCCGCGAAGGCACGGAGCTCGTCTACTGGACGTGGCCGGGTGCGTCGCCACCGACGCTGCTTCTGCACGGCATCGGCAACTACGGGCGCTACTGGGATTTCTTCGCCGATTCGATCGCCGGACGCCTCCAGCTCATCGCGCCGGATGCGCGCGGGCACGGCGAGAGCGGGCGTCCTGCCGACGGCTACGCGCCCGCCGACTTTGCGGCCGACGCGCTCGCGATCCTCGACCGGCTCGGCATCGAACGCACGGTTGTCGTCGGCCATTCGATGGGCGGACTGCATTCGATCAACCTCGCGGCGCGTCATCCCGAGCGAGTTCAGGCGCTCGTCATCGTCGACGCGAGTCCCGACCCGCTTCCGCAGGGAGCGGAGCGCGCGCAGCGCCTGCTCACCGGTCGCCCCGCGCGGTTCGCCGACCGCGAAACGGCGCGCGCGTATCTCGAGCGGACGTCGCCGGGATACTCGGACGCCGTCTACGAGAACCGGCTCACGTTCGCGCTCCGCGAAGAGGACGGCGGACTCGTCTGGCGCTCGGATCCCGCGGCTCTCCAGCGGATCATGAGCGGCCGGATGCCGGCTGAGGATCGGTGGGACGCCCTCGCGTCGATCGCCTGTCCCACCCTGGTGGTGCGCGGCACGCACTCGAATGTCCTATCGGAGGACATCGCTCGCCAGATGGTCCAAACGCTCGCCGACGGCCGCCTCATGGAGCTCGACGCGGGCCACAACGTGCCACTCGACCGGCCACGGGAACTCGCCGACGCGGCCGTCGTTTTAGCCACATGAAGGCTCGCCTGCTCGCCATCGCGCTCGCGACGATGGTCGCGTCGTGTGGCAGCGTGGCCGGCTCAGGCGGTACGCCCTCTCCCACCCCACCCGCGAATACGGTGATGGTCACGAGGGCGTCGAATCAACAGACGGTGACGGCGCACGTCGGCGATCACATCCAGATCGCGCTCGGCGAGGACATCAACTGGCAGCTCGAGCCTCCGGACGGGATCGTGCTCGTCCACCCGGTCCAGAACTACATGCTGGTGCGCGGGACGCAAGCGATCTGGCTCGCCGCGTCTGCCGGTCGCTCGTCGATCAAGGCGAGCGGCGGGGTGAATTGCCCGAGCGGGTCGCTCTGTCCGATGCTCCTCGCGGTCTTCAGCGCGACGGTCGAGGTGCTTCCCTAACGACCGTCGGCGATCGCGCCCGATGTCCCGTCACTCGGCGCCGCCGAGCTACCCGACGGGCTCGAGCCGATCGGCGTGAGCGCCGCGTCGATGTTGAGGTGATCGACCGCACCCGAAAGCACGTCCGCGGTGAGAGGGTCGGTCTTGCCATTCCAGTATTGGAATTGGTAGCCCTCGGCGTAGAAGCCGATGAAGTAATTGCCGGGAGCCACCGTGAATGAGTACGCGCCGTCGGCTTGCGTGCCACGACCGTCCAAGAAGAAGCAACACGGCACGTTCGCATCCGCGAGAGATGCGCTGCCGGTAAGAGGAGCTCCGGTCGCCGATCGGATATGCCCGCTGATGACGACGCCTCGGGCGAGGACCGCGTCGATGTTCGAGACGGAGCTCGACGCGTCGACGACCGTGGCTGTTTCGAACGTCGTTTGGTCATCCCACCACTCGCTCAGGTACGGCAAGCCGTAATTCGGGAAGAAGACCTTGTACGACCCTGACGGAGCCAGGACCGAGTACCGCCCGTCCGAATCAGTGGAAGCGCCGGCGACGAACGTGAAGGGGAGGGTGGGCCGATCCACGTTCACGAACAGACCCGCAACCGGGTGACCAGCATCGTCGGTGATTCGTCCGCTGATCCGGATGAATCGCGCGAGGCCGGCATCGATGCCACTCACCGGGCCGGCCACATGGACGATGTCGGCGGTGCTCTGGTCCGCCTTGTCGTTCCAGTACTCGAAGCCGTAGTCGGTGAGGTACGGCCCGTAGAACGAAAGGAGGTAGTCGCCCGCTGGAAGGAACAGGGAAAAGCTTCCGTCACTCCCGGCAGCCGCATTGGCGACGAAATCGAGCGTTCCCGCGGTCGACGCCGTCACGTTCGCCCCCGGCAGCGGGACCGTCGGATTCGCGGCGTCGTAGATGCGACCAGTCACACGGAACCCGTGCCCAAGGACTGCGTCGATGTTCGGCCTCGCGGCGCCGACAAGAAGATGGTCGGCGTTGCCGAAAGTCGGCTTGCCGTTCCAGTACTGGATGACGAAATCAGATCCGAAGGGCGGATTGAAGGTCACGGTGTAGGTGCCGGCGCGGACCGTCGCCGAATACGTTCCGTCTGGCCCGGTGAATCCGTAGCCGCCGGACGCGCAGCAGATCACGTCGTTGATTCCCACGAACACATTGGCTACACCGGCGCCGCCGTTGCTATCGGTGACCCACCCGGTGATGCGGTAGCCGGTGTCCAGCGATGCGTCGATGTGCTCCGTGGGACCAGCCACGTTGAGAACCGTCGCCGCTCCGTAGTCGGGCTGACCGTTCCAGTACTCGCTCACGTAGTCCGTCGTGCTCGGTGGCTGGAAGTTGATCCGGTAGTTCCCAGCCCGGACGTACATCGTGTACGTGCCATCCGTCGCGGTTTGCGCTTGATAGCTGACGCAGCAGGGGATAGCGGGATCGTCGAGTGTGGCTACGACGCCGACCTGACCGATGCCCGCGCCCGACGCACCGGTCACGGTGCCTCGCACGGGGATTCCGTGAACGAGGGCAGCGTTGATGGAAGTGACGTCGACCGTGGTCGATGGAACCGTGAGCAGAGCCGCCGCCGAGTAACCGGGCTGGTTGTTCCACCACTGCTCGAGATAGTCGCTCCCGGGTGGCGAGAAGAAGCTGATCCGGTAGGTGCCCGGACCGACAACGAGGCTGTACCGGCCGGTGACGTCGGTGTTCGAGCCAAAGCCACAACAGCCGAAATTGGGCTGTGCACTCACAGTGACGTTCGAGATCCCGTTGGTCGTCGCGGCGTCGGTGACGCGACCGCTGATCGTCACGCCGACGTCCAGAACCTCGTTGATGTTCGTCACCGCGCCGCTGACGAGAAATGAATCGGCGACGTTGAAGTCGTTCTTGTCGTTGTACCAGCGGGACGCGTAGGACGGGCCACCTGGGACAGGAAAGAAGAGGACCTTCACGGTGGCCGGCGCGTCGAGCGTTGCCGTGTACTCGCCGTTGGAGTCGGTGACGGCGCCGCCGATCGCCTGGCAGCACACGTCGGCCAGCGCGATCTCGACGTTCATCCCCGCGACAGCAAGCCCCGTCGCCCGATCGGTGACGCGGCCACTCACCGAATTCGCAGAGCCGCGCGCGAGCTGCGCGTTGACTCCCGTCTTGTTCGAGTCGGCGACCAGGACGTCGGCAGAGGAGAAGAACGGCTTGTCATCCCACCACTCGGTCACGAAGGACGAGGCGGTGAACTGAATCTTCAGACTCGCCCCGATGGGCGCGATGAAGCGGTAGTTGCCAGCGGCGTCGGTCTGCGCGTTACCGACGAATTGGCAGCACGTCGGGCCGGAGAGCATCGCGGTCACTTCCGCCCCCGCGATCGCGTGCCCAGCCGCATCGGTGACCTGCCCGCCGATGAAGGCGGCGGGCGTGAGCACCGCGTCGATGCCCGTGCGGTCCGAGGCCACTGTGAGGACATCCGCCCCCTGATCAAACGGGTGGCCCTGCCACCACTGCTGCATGTGGGGATGCGCGGGGAATGGGTACTCGAAGAACTGGACCTTGTAGCTCCCGGGGGCGACCACGACGAAGTAGTCGCCCGCTGCGTTCGTCAGCGTGTGGGCGATGTTCTGGAAGGGGCAGCACGGGATCGCTGGGTCGACCATCTGCACGTCAACGTTGGCGAGGGCTCCGCCGCCCGATTCGCTCACGTGCCCGCTGATCAGGAATCCTGTCGCGAGGCGCGCATCGATGTTGGGCACATCGGCGGTGGCGCTTATCGGTGTTGCCGTCTCGAAGGTGGACCGGTTGTTCCACCACTGACCGAGGTAGTGGCTACCGGGATCCGAGCCACCGAAGACGCCGAACTCGACATTCACGGTGCTGTTCACCGGGACGATGAGGCTGTACGCGCCCGTCGAATCGGTCTGGGTTCCGCTCACGAACGTACAGCAAGAGCGAGTCGCATCCTGCGCGCTGACCTCGAGGCCCGTCACCGGGAGACTGCCGGTGGCGTTGGTGACGTGGCCGCTGATCACGACCGCGGAGGTCATAACCGCGTCGATATGCGGCGCGTCGGCCGTCACGGCGACGGCTGTGGCGCCCTCGAAGGACGGCGCGCCATTCCACCACTGGTCGAGGTACGGTCGCCCGTCGGTGGCGAGGAACGGCGCGCGCGAGAAGAACAGGACCTTGTACGTGCCGGGTTTGACCAGGATCTGGTAATTCCCGTCGCGGTTGGTCTGGCTCCCGGCGATGAACCGGCAGCACGGCGCCAGGCCGTCGTTCGCGTTGGCGTGCAGACCCTCGATCGGTGTGCCATCGCCGCGCGTGACGTGCCCGCTGATGAAGAGACCGCGAGTCAGGGCGGCGTTGATCCCAGTCGCATCCGTTGAGAACGTCCTCGCCTCCGCGTGCTCCCAGTCGGGCTGGTCATCGAACCACTCGGCGAGGTACCGGGAATCGCTGCCCGCTCCGAACGGAAAGAAGTTGATCTTGATTGGCGTCGCCTTGGGGACAAGGAGACTGTATGTGCCGTCGCTGGCTGTCTGCCCGAACGCGATGTTGTTGAACGGACAGCAGGGCTTTGTCGAGTCCGTGATGTTGACGGCGATCCCACCGATTCCCGCATGTGTTTGATCATCGCTGACGACTCCGCTCAAGAGCACGGCAGGCGTGAGCGCCGCATCGATGCCTGAGAGATCGGCCGATACAGCGAGCGGCGTCGCCAAGTCGAAGTTCGGTTTCTTGTCCCACCACTCGGTCATGTAGCGCAGCGGCGGCTGAGCGGCGAACAGAAGCTTGACCGTCGTTCCCCTGGCGACGACGACGTCGTAGCTGCCGGTCTCGTCCGGCCGCGACTGGTCCAGGATCCTGAACGGGCAGCACGGAGCACTCGGATCGATCACCTGGACGGCAACCCCGGCGATGCCGTCGTGCGTCCCAGCGTCGGTCACGCGCCCGCGGACGTGGAAGCCAGGAGCGAGCGCAGCATTAATTCCGCCGACCGACCCCGTGATCGTCACCGGATCGCCGAGGAAGAAGGTCTTGTGATTCCACTCCTCCGGTACATAGGGGAGTGCGTGATCGCGGTTGAAGACGACTCGATAGCTGCCGGAGGGAACGGCCAGCGTGTACGCGCCCTCAGATCCGGACGAGCTCGTGATGACCGCACCGCTCGTCGTCTCGATCGCGCTGACGCGAACGCCGGACAAGGGCGAGGTCGTCGTGCGGTCGGTGATTCGTCCGGTGATCGCGAAGTTCACCGTCACCCTGAAGGAACCGGTGGCCGTGTTGCCGGACGTATCCGTCGCCGTGCAGCTGACCGTGGTCGTTCCATGCGCGAAGCTCGATCCAGACGCAGGTAGGCAGACCGTAGACCTGACGCCTACGTTGTCCGTCGCGGTGGCGGCGAAGGTCACGGCGGCGGTGGACGAACCTGCGGGCGCGTTGGCGGTGATGTCCGACGGCAGCGTGAGGACTGGCGCCTCCCGGTCGACCACCGTGACGTTGAACGACGTCGTGCGCGAGCGTCGCGGGCGATGCCGGGTTGCACGAGGGCCCGGTGTAGCGGACGGTCGCCGTGGCGAGCCCGGGCGCGGTGCTCGTTGTCACGTCGAGGCTCGGGCCGAGTACGACCGGAGCGGCTTTGCTCGGGACGCAGTCGAGTGCGGCCTCGATCTCGTTCTGGCGGTCGAGCAGGCTGGTCCCGTCTCCGATCGCCTTCTTGGTCTGCGCCTTCACCTGGCTCGCGAAGGCGTTGAGCTGATTGCAGGCGATCTTCGACTGGCCGACCTGGATCGACTGCTTCGCCGAGTCGAGCTTCTCCAAGAGTCCCTGCTGGACGTCGGGGGCGAGCCGCAGCGCGATCACAGCCGTCCGGAGGAGCGTGAGCTGGTCTGCTGCGCCGAGCACCGTGATCGCGAAGCTCGCTGTGGTCGAGTGCGAGGCCGCATCCATCGCGGTGCAGGTCACGGTGTTGGTGCCGACCGCAAAGCGGGCTCCGGATGCGGGTGCGCAGACCAACGACGTCGGCTGGACATCGTCCGTCGCGACGGCGCTGAAGGAAACGACTGCACCGCTCGAGCTCGTCGCATTCGTGGTCGAGGCGGCCGGGAGGGTAAGCGAAGGCGGGGCCGCATCCGTCACCGCGTTGGCGCCGGCTGCACCAAGCAGCGCGATCGCCAAAAGCCCAAACCCGAGCGGCGCGAGGGCCGCGCCCACCTTCCCCTGCACTTGCCCACTCCTGTCTCGCGACACCGCGCGAGCCCGTGGGACCGGCGGAGCCTAGTCCCTACGAGCGGGGAGTCAAGCGCTTACCGATGCATCGGACAGTGCTTGCGCGCACGTTTGTGGAGTCGCTGCACTCACGTGGCTAGGTCGGACAAGAGACCGGTTGCTTAGCCGCCGATGAACTTCAGAAGCCGATCCGCAACCGGTTGGGCGGCGTCGCCGACGTTTGCGAGCACGATGACCGTGTAGCCCGCGGGCGTCATCGCGAAGACCGCACTGGCGCCGTTGTCGTTCCCCGCGAAGACACCCGACGAGATTCCCGGTGAGGTCTGACCGGCGGACGGCGGGAGCAAGACGAGGCGCTTTTGCGTCTCCGGCTTCACGAGCGCGCCGGTCACGAGTGCCTTGTGAAACGAGAGAAGGTCCGGCGCGGTCGCGTACGCGCCGCTCGCCGGAGTTCCTCGAATCGGAAGGCTGCTCCAGTTCTTGCTCCCATCCCTCTCGTAGCCAAGGGCGAAGCCGCGGTCGCTCAGCTCGTCGTCGGTGTTGTGCAGGAAGCCTGCGGCGACACCGGCCTTGGCGAACACCTCGTTGTCCATGTACTCGTAGTAATCGCGGCCCGACGCCTTCTCGATGACCGCTCCGAGCAGCAGGGGACGGCGCCGGGAGTGACCGCCGTATTCACTGCACCGATGAGACCCGAGACTGACTCGAAGCTGTCGCGCACGCGAAGATAGCCGGGATCGCTCGCGTAGTTCCCGATGCCCGCGGTCTGGCCGAGGAGCATCGCGATCGTGATCTGATCGCCCGGCGCGTGCGGATACGTCGGCAGATATTTGGTGAGCGGATCGTCGAGCGCGATCTTGCCTTGGTCGACGAGCTCTCCGATCGCGACGGCGGTGAAGACCTTTGTGATCGCCGCGATGTTGAAGGGCGTGATCGTCGCGTTCGGCGCGCCGCGCCCGCGGTCCGCGTAGCTGGTCGCCTTCGTCGCGAACGGCACGAAGTCCTTCGCGACGAGGACCACGCCCGAGAAGTTGTCATCGTTCAGCTCCGCGAGATAGGCCTCGATCGACGCGCTCGCGGTCGGCGACCGGCCGAGCTCGTTCTGCGATGTCACGCAGCTCGCGACGAGCATGACCGCGGCGACGAGCGGAATGAGACGCGTCATCGGAACTCCCAACGGTGCGGCAGCCGTGCCACGCCGACCTCGCGCGACGTGCCGATGACGCGGAATT
>WNGC01001244.1_pt1 | contig 31220 bp, 22 predicted proteins | sample 5400051 | NCBI WGS metagenome assembly WNGC01 (sample SAMN13153368, study PRJNA577476) | soil metagenome | isolation source: 20 cm soil or saprolite under grassland replicate 2 | place: USA:California | collected 2016-06-15
CCCCAGACATCCCGGCGAGCTCTAGGGTCCAGGCCTGTGGTAGGCTCGTCGAGGAAGACGACATCAGGATCGTTGACTAGAGAAACCGCGAGTCCAACTCTCTGTTTGAGACCGCCTGATAGTTTCTTGAACTGCTCGTCCCGTTTATCCTTCAGATCGACGAGCTCGATGAGCTTGTCTGCGTCAAGCTGGCGTTCGAACATCGCACCGAAATAGTCGATGTTCTCGCGGACTGTGAGCCGGTCTATCGCGTTAAAGTCTTGGGGCAGGACCCCGATCCGTTTTCGGATCTCGGCCTGGTCGGATCGTCTGCTCACGTCATAGCCTAGGACTAGTGCTTGTCCACCGGTCGGGTTTCGGAGACACTCCAAGATTTCCACGGTTGTCGTCTTTCCGGCGCCGTTCGGGCCGAGGAAGGCGAACACTTCACCCTTCGTAAGGTTGAACGATATGCCGTTGACGGCGACGTTGTCGCCGTATTTCTTTGAAAGATTCTCTACCTTTACGACCTTGTCGGGTTGTCCGACCAGAGGCGCGGATAGGCTGTCGCTCATTGGAGCAAGGCCCCTACCGCGCGATTCTCAAGAGGTTCGTAATAATTATCGTCGCCGCGATTTCTTCGCGCTTCGGACGAGCATGAATTTCCACCAAATTTCACCACGAATATTATGTTGATTGCGTTGTTGCTTTTAATGGTCGGGCACGTTCCATAGTCACATATTGTGATTACATGTTGCATCTCGAGATCTACTTCATTCGCAAGAGTACTTTTCGTCTCGAATTCCCATTCCATTGATCTATTCCAATTCATCTTGGAACAGGCCAGGAAAGGTGAGTCAGTTTTTCGCTAACATCCCATAGTCTCTGAGCAATCCCGTCATCATAGGATTCATCTGAAGATTTTTTCACCTTCAGTTTTTCCAGATATTCTCCGTTGAGACCCTCTGCTTCATCAGAGGATGCGAGATAGACAATTGTCTCTGCCCCCCTCTGTGGACTTAGCATGAACAATTTCGGCAAGGACATAATGAAGCCTGCTGGACCTAAAGGTCTAGTCCAGATGTTTGTCGCGACAGTGCCTGGGTGGACAGAGTTGACCGTTACGCGGGTTCCTTGTAGCTTCTTTGCGAGTTCATGCGTGAAGAGGACGAGGGCAAGCTTCGATTGGCCGTAAGCCTTCCACCCGCCATACTCCTTCTCTAAGTTGAGATCGTCAAAGTTGATGTGTCCGTTGTAGTGTCCTACGGATGAGACGTTGATAATTCGACTGGGTGCGCTGGCCTTTAGGATCGGCAGTTGGAGGTTTGTCAAGAGGAAAGGCGCGAGATAGTTTGTGGCGAAAGTATTCTCGTAGCCGTCCGTTGTAACATTACGTCTTTGGTTGAACAGTCCGGCGTTGTTGATGAGGACGTGAAGTTTGGAATATTTCTTCTGAAATTCTGTTGCGAGACTCCGCACTGACTCGATAGACGACAGGTCAGCAAGTAAGAGATCGACGGAGCCGTTCTGAGATTCTCTGATAATTTCGGACCTTGCAGCTTCACCCTTCTCCTTGTTTCGAGTAACCATGACCACGTTGGCCCCCATTTTCGCGAGGGCCAGGCTAGCCGCTTTTCCAATACCCGAATTAGCTCCAGTAATCATGACAACTTTGTCCTTCATTGCCGTCTTTTCCGACCGAATGTACTGATTCTGCAAGTCTTATCGCGTAGCGAAACTGACTGATGAGTCATTATTTAAACGCGTCGGTCATTTTTAAATAGCGCCCCACCGCGTACTGATCATAGAGCCGAATGCCTAAGGTCGTGCCTGAATACAAGGAAGAAGCGAGAAGCCGAATCCTAGACGTGGCCAACAAAGTCTTCGCCGAGAAAGGATACCACGAAGCAACAATGGAAGACATTGCGAAGCGGCTAGGCGTAAGCAAGGGAGCGATCTACCTATACTTCTCCAGTAAAGAAGATCTTTTCGAGGCTATGGTTAAGACGGCACCTCAGGCTTTCAAAGAGATACTGTACTCCTCGTTTGGCGACGAGGCAGATCCGGTCCAGAGCGCTACTGAATTCTTCGACAAGATGCTGAAACTGTCCGCATCCAACCCAGGACTTAGTTTCGAAATTCTCTCCGAAGCGTCACGAAACCCTACTCTGAAAAGAATATTGAAACAGAACCATGCGGAATACGAGGAAGTGCTGACCAGTTTTCTCGCAGAGGGTCAGAAACGGAGATTTGTCGGAGACAAGTTAGACATCCGACCTCTTGCAAATTCGCTGATCGCTCTCTGGAACGGACTTGAGACCCTTCTCGTCTCGGGATTGACCGTCGAAGAGGCGAGGCGTGCTTGGTTGGAAGCTCTAAAAGCGATCTTCATGAATCCGCATGGATCCCACCGTAGTCCCTCCCCTCAGTCATCGAGATCTGCAGCCAGAACTGGATAGGAAAACGCTCAAGTTCTAGCACAGTACGCTAAGACAGTAGAATTGTCAGCGAATATCGGGAAGATACTTGGTATTCCGATAAGGATTCACTGGACCTTGTGGCTGGTCTTTCTATTGATAGCTTGGTCGCTGGCCGACGGGTATCTTCCCGCCGTCTATCCTGGGCTCGGAGCCGCGACTTACTGGGCTATCGGAGCGGTCTCTGCTCTTCTCCTCTTCATCTCGGTCCTTCTACACGAGCTGTCGCATTCTTACATTGCAAAGAAGAATGGTCTACCAATTGCCAGAATCACCCTCTTCTTCTTTGGTGGAGTCTCGGAGATGAGCGAGGAGCCGAAGGATGCGGGTCTCGAGGTTCGCATGGCACTCGCGGGACCATTGACGAGCTTCGCCATTGCTGGAGTTCTAGGTGCGCTCTGGTATGTGAGTAGGTTGGTTTCTGCGCCTGTTCCGATCATCGCAATCCTCGGCTACAACGCCGTGATCAATGTAGCCTTGGGTGCGTTCAATCTTGTCCCAGCGTTTCCTCTTGATGGCGGCCGAGTATTACGCGGTAGTCTCTGGGGTCGGTCTAAGAACCTGTTGAAAGCGACGCGGAACGCCACACGCGTTAGCGAGGCGTTGTCACTGATCATGATTGCCGCCGGTCTATTGTTGGTGGTGGCGACTGCGGATATCTTCAACGGCTTGTGGATTATCTTCCTAGGCTGGTTTATCCGGTCCGGGGCTGAGACCAGCCTCAAGCAGACCGAGATGACCGAAGCGCTTCACGGGATCAGCGTGGGAGATATCATGACGAGAGATCTGCTGACGGTCTCGCCTGACATTAGCGTGCAGAAGCTCGTGACCGATTATTTCCTTATCCATCCTCATGGCGGCTATCCAGTAGTCCGGAACGATAAGCTGGAAGGGGTCGTTACGATGTCATCTGTCCGATCAATTCCTGCAGAGAAACGGGAGATGGAGACTGTTGCCCAAGCGATGGTTCCTTACGAGCGAATAGTGACGATCGGCCCGAACGCTTCAGCCGCGGAAGCATTGAAGAAGATCGCGGAGAAAAATATTGGACGCTTACTAGTGACCGATGGTGATAGGATTCTGGGAATGATTACTCGAGGAGACCTGATGAAGACGATCAGGACCCGGCAAGACCTAAGCCTCTAGAACAAAACGAAAAATCTCTGTCGTGATCCTCAACTGGCCCTGCGCCTTGCAATATCGGGTTAGCTGTTTTTCCTTGTAGCACATGCAGTTGTCTTGTATCATGCCGCATGATTCGCACCTCTTCTCGTCAGTAAAGTAATAATGCTCCTAGCTTTCGACTTCATTGTTGGTTTCGCTCACCTTTCAAAATGCTACGAGTCTCCGTTGGCGTGGGCAGTCCTAAAGCGGCCTGCGAACTTCGAGTTCCCTGCTGGCCGGCAGAGGGGGGAGTTCCCGGCAGTCCCTCTAGCGATTCGGGTTTCGCCCTGTCGATCGTCATCTGGTCTGTGTGGATGATGAGTCGTGGAGTTTTCAGAATCTGCTCGTAATCTTCTGAACCGGGGTTAAGGTCAGAGGCCACCCGATGCCAATGGTCCGGGACCGTGGCGTAGACCGGTTCGAATACAGCCCACCGATCTGTGTAGCAGAAGTATCTGCGGCCGATCGTCAAGAGTAGCATGTATGCCTCTCCAATGGATTGTTCGTCCAAGGTCTGGGAATATTGCAGAGGGGGCAAGAATTGCCCTTGTGGTTCTCATCTCGCAGCGGCCCTTGCGCGTTTTCCATCTTCGGTTTCCGAGACTCTGGATGTGATTAGTCTATCAAAGATCCTGGTGTATCCTAGTATATCATTGGGCGGTTTTCGCTTTGGCTATGACCGGCTTCTGGAGAATATTGCTCTCAGGGAAGATTGACGGGGAGACGCTGCTATGATCGGCTGGGGCGTATGTTCCGGCTTGATTCTGTTGATGAACGAGAACAAGCGTTCCATGTTCTGGACAAACTCCGCGGGAAGCTGGCTGAACGGAATGTTCGGGAAGTCGTTCATGATCTGCCTAGCGACACGGAACCTCGAGAAACCGATTTCTCTCTTCTTCAGCTCTGCCTCCACGTACCTCCTGACCGGCACATCCTTCGCGAGGGCTTCGTTGCCCAGCCGGGTCTTGCCTAGTTCTCTTGAATAAGCATCGTTTACGAACTTCAGATATAGGCTGGGAGGCAGGAGGTCCTCCACCTCCATCACGCGTCCTGGTTCCTGGCTAGCATCGTTGACGAAGATTACGTTTGTTTCTCTTGCTATCGGGCTTTCAACCAGCTGTTTCTTGACACTGATTCCTTCGACGTCTGAGTCTAGTAGCACCGATACGCTCATGTTCTGTCCGGCGAGCATTGTGGCAAATAGCGCGGATTTTTGGCCCCCACCGGAGGGCGTGATTACTATGTCGTCGGCTATGTAGCCATGGTGTTTTTCTTTGAAATGCTGCGAGATCGTCGAGAGTATCCATAGGTCAGTGATGTTTTCCACAAGGAGACTGTACGGGCTCATCTAAGAGGAGCACCGTATCTCTTCCTTCGAGAGTTTCTGTCATGAATACGATATAGAAGGAGAGGAACCACTGGAATCCTTTGCTACTCTGCTCTAGCTCGACTCGTGAACCGTCGACCGCGTCTGCCACCCAGAGTCTCAGATAGTCGCCGTCTATAGCAAGGTCTAGCCGAGCCTTTCTCTGCTGCCAGATGTCGGCCAGGAGACCGGAGACGGATAGGGCTGCTCTGTCAACCATGAGTGCTCTAGTATCGAAAGCGTCCTGCATCTCCTGTGAGGATTTACCATCGCGTGTTCCCAGCTTGACCAGCTTCTCAGGGTCCAGTCTCAGGAACGATAGCAGCATACTGGCAGTGTTTTCTTCTGGGCTGAGCAGGCCCGCCCTGAACCGTTCCGCGAATGATGGGAGATGGATTCTTCCGGACAGGATTGCATAGTTTTCGAAGTAGACGAAGACAGGAAGTCTTTCGACAATGTACTTGTTGATTCGAGAATCGATACTCGCCCAGTCGATCGTGTTCAATATGAGGCGTACAATGTCACCTATGACCTTCTGGGATCCCTCGTCTGGGCTCTTCCCTACTAGGGTCTGAATTTCTTGGACTTGTCTGACGAAGGCTTCTCTGGACGAGGACGCGATAGAAAGATCCGTCTCCTCACCTATGCCGGTCCCGACTCTGGTAAGAGCATCGAGAAGCTTCCAGCGAACTCCTCCCTCTCGTCCAGAGACTGTATCGTCGAGTCTGTCGATGGCACCTCGGAGCTGGATAAGAAGCGGAAAGATTCCCTTGAGGTTGGGGGATGGGATCTGGATGTCTGGCAGTAGCTCTACGGCATACCGTCCCGCATAGTCTTTCTTGACCGACGCGCCAGACACTTCTGCGAGGCGCTGATCGATCTCGGATAACACGTTTCTGTCCTCGGGGTCCAATGAAAACTTTAGCTCCACGACTGGGGCTTTGTCCTCGTACTCGTGGAATCGTCTTCGTGGAAACTCCTTCAGTCCATTGTAGGGCTCCGGACTGGCAGGGTTGAACTTGTGCAGAGCTCTTAGGATGCTTGTTTTTCCACTTTCGTTCTTTCCGACTAGGGCTTTGATATGTTCGACAGGTGCTTCACCAGAGTCGTCTATGCACCTGTAGTTCTGGACCCTGAAGCTTCTCAGCTTCATGGAAGGTTGTACCTCATCTTTTCTCGTTTCATTACTAACATACCTATGAAAACTTGACGGGCTGAACTCAATCCGTCTCGGCAGAACCGCCATTCCAGTGCGCTTGCGTTTATGGTTGTCACGGTTTCTCCTCTTTCTTCAGATATCTGTACCCGCGGAATTGCGAAGTGATGACCTGTGTCTGGGCCTGCAATTGGTTCTGGTAGAGTTGCGTGTAGGCTCCTTGGCGTTGCAGCAGACCACGGTGTGTACCGATCTCTGCGATTCCCCCCTCTTCGAGGACAACTATTCTGTCGGCATCCATCACGGTAGAGAGTCTGTGACCGATGATGATCGTGGTTCGCTCTCCCGACATTCGTCCCATTGCTTCTTGAATGAGCGCTTCAGACTTGGAATCAACGTTCGACGTCGCCTCGTCCATTATCAGTATCTTGGGATCTTTGATGAGTGCTCGAGCGATGGAGACGCGCTGTCTCTCGCCAACTGAGAGAGTTACGCCTCGTTCGCCGATCTCCGTAGCATACCCATAGGGGAGAGCAAGTATGAACTCGTGCGCATTGGCAGCTTTTGCTGCCTGGATGATCTCTTCTTGGCTTGCCCCAGGCTTGCCATAGGCTATGTTGTCGCGTACGCTTCCGGAGAACAGGATCGGGTCCTGAATGACGAGTCCAATGTTCTTTCTCAAGTAGGACAGTTTCAGCATGTTGATGGGATAGCCGTCAATCCGGATGGCTCCCGAATCCGGCTCGTAGAAGCGCAACAGCAGGTGGACTATGGTAGATTTTCCGGCACCACTGGGACCGACTATTGCTATCGTCTCACCGGGGTTGATTGTCAAGCTGAAGTTGTCAAGGACGGTTTGGTCGCGCTCGTACTTGAACGAGACTCCATCGAATTCTATCCGTCCCAGTATCTCAGGTGGGGCAAATGCTCCCGGCACATCGAGAACTTCAGGCTTCGTCTCTGTAATCTCAAAGATTCTATCTCCCGCCGCGGTGGCTTTTTGGAACTTGAAGTTTGACTTGCTCAACGAGATTAGAGGTGAGAACATCTTATCGAGTAAACCGAGAAAGGCGACGAGTGCTCCTAGGGTTAGGGCTCCGTTAAGCACATCTGGAACAGCCACGACGATAAGGGTCAAGAGCGCGAAGGTGGTGACCATGTCCACAGCGGATCCGTATACCGAGTCTAACTTGGCTAGACTAATGTTGGACTTCACAATTGCCAAGGATTTGTTGCGAAAATCTTTAGCTTCTTCCTCTTCCATCGTGAAGCTCTTTACTATGCGCAGGTTGCTCATCACTTCGTAGGCTCTCGATGAAAGGTCACCTACTGCTTCTCTGATTCTCTTCGACGCCCTTTTGATCCTACGTTTGAACAGGTTCACGACGATTACCATGCCAATTATGAACGGAACGACCATGAGGGCAATCCTAGGGCTGGCGTAGAAGAGAAGGACGGATGCTCCGGCTACCATGCCGAAATCTGCCCCCAGAGAGCTGAGGTCTGATGTCAGAACGCTCTCGATCTCGTTTGTATCGCTCATAACCCGGGAGATGAGTTCGCCAGAACGGCTGTGGTCCAAGAATTGCACTGGAAGATGCTGTATGTGCTGGTAGACCTGTGTCCGCAGTCCGTGAACGGTCTTCGAGGCGAGAATTTCGGTAAAGTACTGGTCTACAAAATCCAGTATCTGCTTTGCGAAGAAAGCCCCCCCCAGCAGAGCTATGACAGTGGGCAAGAATCCTACGTTGCGAAGCGCGATAACATTCCCGAAAAGAAGAAACCCGATGATCCAGGGTTGTGCCAAGTTCAGAGCGTCACTAGCTGCCATGGCGATTCCAATCGCCAAGACGTATGGCCAGTGTGGTCTGAGATAGGAAAACAGTTTGCGCAGAGTACCCTTCGGCTTTGATAGAACCATCAACGAGATGATGCCGACTCCCAGAACGCTGATGCTGAGAACCACCAGCGGGTCTAACAGGATCGAGAGGAACCCATACTTGGCTACGAGCGAAGTCTTCAGAGCAGGGTTCGCCTGGCTCGCGAACGTGACATAGTTCAGCAGCGAGATTATTGCAACCCACTGGAGAAGTATGATTGCCCTTGCGATGCGCAATGCCAAACGTTCTCTGGACTTGTCCTTTGGCGCAGCAACTTGACGCGCCCTCTTCTTTTCCGTCTTCGTTGTGTCCTCTCTCAAGAGGAACCATCCTCCGTTGATTCAACGAATTGATGCTGGCCTGAAAGTCTGTCCTCGCGAGAATTGTCACAAGACGGATAGCTGGCCGTAGGGCTAGCTGACTCTGACTCGCCTCTGCCCCTCATACCAACGTAGATCGCAGCGACAAGGGCAGATATCAAGCCCAGGAAACCCAGGCTCGCTACGACCCCATCGTCCACGGGCAGACCAAGGGTCCGGTAACAGGTCAGGCAAATCTGACCGGGACCAGGTCTAACCTGTATGATTATTGTTTGAGCAGTCTCCATTGGAGGAGTGTCGCTGTCCGTTGCAGTGAATGTGATGGAGTAGTTTCCCGTCTGGTCTGATGTCGGCGTCCAAGCGAACTCTCCTGTGCCCGAATCAAAGCTTGCTCCTCTGGGAAGGCTATCGGTAGCAATGGAAACGGGTCTCCCCTCCGGATCGGACGCCGCTACTGTCAAGGTCAGAGACTGTCCGACACTTACTTTCTGGGACCCAAGCTGGCTGGAAAAGACCGGGGGACTATTCTCCGCAACGGGAAGGAGGAAGGTTGTAACCGTGGCGGCCCCGTTCGCGTCCTTCGTCGTCAGGCTGACTGTGAAGATTCCAAGTGCTGAGTATGTGTGGGTGGCTGGACTACCGCTTTCGTCTTGAGAACCGTCGCCATAGTTCCAGGTGAACGTGAAGGGACTCGCACCGTCCCTAGTTGTCGCTGTGAAGGTCACAGACTGACCGGTCGTTGGAGTAGCAGGGCTAGATGTGAAGTTGACACTAGGGGCAACAGTGACGCCGATCGGTAGAGAGGCAAGTGAGGTTACACCCAGAGTATCGGTTGCGGTAAGTCTAGCAGTGAACGAACCTGTCGTAGCATATGTGTGGATCGTGTTGCATTTGCTAGCTGACCAGCTGTCGCCGAAGCTCCAATTACAGACGAGACTACCAACTCCACCGGTGGATACAGGCGTAAAGCTTACGGGGACTCCTGCATCAGCCGGGTTCGGACTGGCCGCCGTTGTGACCGTGAGTCTTGAATTGACCACTATGGTTCGCATTGCTCTTGCCGTATGATTTGCAGAATCAGCCGCGCTAATTGTAACAGAGAATGTTGCAGCAGCAGTGTAAGTGTGTGCCACAAAGCTGCCTCCGACCGCTGGCCCTCCATCTCCGAAATCCCAGCTGAACGTGTAATTTGGTGTGCCACCTGTCGCGATGACAGAGTAACTGGTAGATACTCCGATCTCCGAGGGAGATGGAGCGATAGATGTGATGCTCGCGGCGAGACTTTGAGTCACAGCCACGGGGTGGGTCACAGTGACGCTCTCGCCAACTACATCAGTGACCGTGACGGTCACGTTGAATGTTCCAGCAGCAGCGAATGAGTGGCTGGCAGGATTGCCTGATCCTGAACCACCGTCGCCATACTTCCAGTTGAAGCCGAACGGGCCCGAACCGCCGGTTGTTGCTGTCGTGAAATTCACGGGCTCGCCAGCCATCGGCTTAGCCGGCCCAAAATTGAAGTCAACTCCAGGCAAAGGATTCACAGTTATCGTAACGCTGGCTGCCGTAGTGACACCGACCACATCAGTCGCAGTGACAGTGGCAGTGAACGTTCCGGTACTCGTGTAAGTATGACTTGTTGAGCATCCAGTGGCGCCAACCGCGTCGCCGAAGTCCCAACTGCAGGTGATGGCATCGACACCGCCGGCCGATACGGGAGCAAGGCCTACACGGACACCGTCGTCAGTAGGGTTCGGCCCTGCGGTCGCAGTAATAGTCAATCTAGCGTTGACAGTTACAGACACACTTCTCAAGGCGGTGACACTGAGAGCATCACTGACGGTAACAGTGGGATTGAACGGTCCAATAGTGGCGTAAGTGTGACTCGCAGAACATGTGTTAGCAGTACCACCATCACCAAAGGCCCAGCTGCAGGTCGCCGTACCAATACCACCGGTTGTAGGAGCGATAAAGTCGACCAGAGCACCAACCTCTGTCAGATTTGGACTGGCTGCAACGGTAACAGTCAACTTCGCATTAACGGTCAGTGAGACACTACCGGTCGCGGTCACACCAAGACCATCGATCGCTGTAACGTTGGCAGTGAACGAACCAGTGGCAGCATAGGTGTGAGTAGTCGTAACGGCAAGCTTCGCATTGACGGTTACGGAGACGTTAGTGGTCGCTGTCACGTTGACAGTATCAGTGGCAGTAACACTTGCAGTGAACGTTCCTTGGCTGGCATAGACGTGGGTCGTGGTGCATCCGGTGCCCGTGGCTCCGTCACCAAAAGTCCAGTTGCAAGTCGCTACACCAACTCCACTTGTTGTATGTGCGGTAACGCCAATGGCCGAGCCGACCTCGGCTGGATTTGGACTGGCTGCAACGGTAACAGTCAACTTCGCATTAACGGTCAGTGAGACACTACCGGTCGCGGTCACACCAAGACCATCGATCGCTGTAACGTTGGCAGTGAACGAACCAGTGGCAGCATAGGTGTGAGTAGTCGCCTTGCTCACCTCGGTCGGGTTTGGACCAGCAACAGCAGTAACACTCAATCTAGGATTGACCGCTACCGAAACTGCGCTCGACCTTGCAGTCACGCTGGTTGAGTCGGTGACTGTTACCATTGCGCTAAATGTTCCTGTTGCGGTGTAGGTGTGGTTGGTAGTGGCCGTTGTGGTTGTAGCGGTCGTGCCGTCGCCAAAGGTCCAATTGTACGAAGCGTATGGGGGCGATCCTCCCGTGGCCCTGGCAGTGAAGGTCGTGCTGACTGCAAGCTCCGTCGGATTCGCACTGATGACCAGAATCACAGCAAGGGCCGATCCAACATTGAAGGTAACCGTCGTGGTAGCATTGACGGTGAGAATGTCCGTGGCAGTGACCGTGGCGGTGAACGTCCCGCTAGTGGTGTAAGTATGGGTAGTCGAGCAGCCAGAACCAGTAGTGGTATCACCAAAGTTCCAGATGCAAGTCGCAGTGCCCACACCACCAGAGGGAGTGGCGGAGAGGGTGAGGCTCTGTCCAACTACAGGGTTAGACGTACTAGTAGTCACAATCACCGTCAGTTTGGGGCTGACAGTTATGGTCGTGTTGTTCGTCGCGGTCACGCCCAGAGCATCAGTCGCGGTCACAATGGCTGTGAATGTTCCAGCACTAGAGTAGGTGTGGCTTGCAGAACATGTGTTAGCCGTGCCACCATCACCAAAGGTCCACGTACAAGTCTCCGCTCCAACACCGCCCGTGGTAGGCGAAGTAAACCCGTCCGCAACGCCGACCTCGATCGGATTCGGAATAGCAACTGCAGTAACAGTCAACTTTGCATTGACGATTACCGAGACATTGGATGATGCTGTCTTACCAGACGAATCGGTGACCGTTACAGCTGCGCTGAATGTTCCCGTCGAATTGTACGTGTGGCTTGTAGTGGCCGTGGTTGTAGTCGCGCTAGTGCCATCACCGAAGGTCCAACTGTATGACCTGTAAGGAGTGGTTCCACCAGCAGCTGCAGCGTTGAAGCTGATACTTACAGTGGACTCTGTTGGGATCGGATTGGCATTCAGGCTTACGCCGAGTGTAGATACAATATTGACGGTAACCGAGGCCGTAGCAGTCACGGTGAGAGTGTCAGTTGCTGTGACTTTGGCTGTGAAGGTTCCCTGAGTGGTGTATGCGTGGGTTTTGGAGCATCCGCTGCCCGTGAATCCGTCGCCAAAGTTCCAGCTGCACGTGGCCATACCAACGCCGTTGGCGGTCGTGGCGGTAAAAGTGAGGCTTTGTCCGACTACAGGGTTAGGCGTACTGTTGATCACAGCCACGGTCAGCTTGGGGCTGACGGTTATGGTGGTGTTGTTTGTCGCGGTCACACCGAGATTGTCGGTTGCAGTCACGGTTACGGTGTCGTTCGCGGCACTAGCATAGACGTGCGTGATGAAGCATCCGGAGGCAGGCGGAGAGCCGTCACCGAAGTTCCAGTTGCACGAGACTGGGGATACGCCGCCTGAGGTCGTCGTTGAAAGACTGATGGAATAACCAGCCTCAGATGGGTTGGGAACGGCATGGACCGAAGAGACTTGTAATCTAGTAGCCACGGCAACGGAATGGGGTGACGAGGTCGCGGTAATTCTTACCGAGTCCTTCACTGTGACTGTTACACTGTATGTCCCGTACGCCGCATACACGTGCGTGACTGAATTACCTGAGCCGGTAGAGCCGTCACCGAAGTCCCAGATGAATGAAACGTATGGTTGTGTTCCACCGGAAGCTGTCGCTGTGAGGTTGACTGCCAGGCCAACCTCGTTTGAACCAGAGGCTGTGACGGCGACAGTCAAGAGGGGAGCATTAATGGTGACGCTCGCAGATGCTGACGCGAGCCTCCCTTTGGCGTCAGTAACGTTCGCTCGTACGGTATAGGCTCCTGCGACGACGTATTTGTGGGAAGCCGTGCTGCCTGTAGCGAGGCTGGTTCCGTCGCCAAAGTTCCAAGAGAACGAATAGGGAGAATTGCCGCCCGAGGCCGCAGCCGAAAAGCTGACACTGGTTCCAACGATACCAGAGGAGGGACCACTGACCGTCAGGGCTAGAGAGGCGGCAACAGTGACCGTAGCTGATGCCGAGCCAATCTTGCCGTTTGTATCAGTAGCGTTCAACGTCACAGCATAGGTTCCGGTGCTGGTGTATGTGTGGGTCATCGTGTTGGGAAGGCTGGTCCCACCTGGCACGTTGCTCGCAATATCGCCGAAGTTCCAGCTGAACGTGTACGGGGGAGTTCCACCTGTGGCTGTGGAGCTGAAGCTGATGGAATCTCCCGCTACGGGCCGGGTTGGGGTGTATGAGAGGCTCGTCTGAGGTGCCAGGCTCTTGAGGAATTCGGTCATGTCAGATGCGGAACCGTCTTCAGAGGTTAGGGACGAGAGGCCCCATGCTGTTTCAATCGTGGCAAGAAGCGAGTAGTGATCGTATGATCTTGACGACTGGAATTTTGTCTTGGTAACGGGGCCTGCCCATATGGCGGGGACATTGCCGACGGATGACCCACTGGACTCGGCGAACGTGACGAAGAGCGCTGCGTTCTGGGTTGTGAAGACGGTGCTGCTCAGTATTTTCGGGACGAGCTGTGAGAGATACTTGTCACCTGTCGATAGGGAGCAATCGTGTATGTCGTCGCACTGGTTGGGCGTGAGCCAGTTGTAGTTCGCCGCGGAGGAGGTGGAACCGAGGGATTTGAGGAACAGATCGTCTGTCTCGATGCTGGACGTGACCACCGAGTTTGCCCTGAGCAGGTTGTCGCATCTCGCGGGATCGTTGACTATGTTTTGGAAGTAGAGGAAGGGGAAGTGTTTCGAGTTATACTCGGCGTTGGATGGTGAAAGGCTGCAGCCCTGGGAGACCGGATAGTCTTCAGCCCAAGCCTTCCAAGTCAGTCCCGCTCCTTCTATACTGTCAACAATGCTCGTATCGCTGACCGAGCACTGAGTCGGGTAGCAGTCGGCTGTTAGGCCGAAAGTACTGCCGCCGATGAGGGCAAGATAGTTGGGATCGCTAACAGCCGCTTCGACATCGGAATAGGCAGTAGCATAGCCGTAGGTGCTTGCTAGAGAGTTCAGGTAGGGCGCAGCCGAGGAGCCGTAGACCTGCTTTGCGCTAGCGTTGTTCATGACGATGACGACTATGTAGTCGAAAGATGCTTGGCTAGGAAGTGTTGCCTGGATAATCGGATAGCTTCGCTTATCGTGGTGCGCCGACACCGCAAAGAATGCTATCAGGATTCCGAACACGAGGCAGAGCCCCAGAACTAGAACCCTGAATCTGGCTCCCACTTCGACTTGTCTCCCTGGTGTCTGCAGCCATAGACATGGTCTGGTTTGTACGAACGGCCAGAGACTCCGTAAGCGGTCCCGGTCTGGCCTGTCATAGTGGATACTGATTGTCCCAAGAATCTCCGCTCCCGCTATTTCCGGCGGCGTACGATCATGAAGATCATCAGTGGGAACGCGCTCATTGCCGTGAGAAAGCCTCCGATTTTTAGAGTGGTCTCCGAGAGTCCGAGGAAGCTGAGTTCGACCGGCCGAGCGCTGACTGTTATGTTCAGGACTTGCGAGGCAGTGTGGCCCAGCGAGTCGGTCACCGTCACCTCAACTCGATAAACGCGGGGAATTGTATAGTTGTGGACCGGGTTTGGACGGGCAGATGTAAGGCCGTCTCCAAAGTCCCACGAGAAAGTGTACGGAGATTGTCCGCCTGAAACTTGTGTGCTGAACGAGAGGCCTACAGGGGTGAGTCCTTGGGTTGCGTTGGACGAGGCGGTTAGGGCCAACGCGGGATGGACCCAGACTGCTACGGGCTTGACCACGGTCACTCCGCTGTCGTCTGTCACCGAGAGACTGACCTGGTATACTCCGGTGGAGGAGTAGGTGTGAAGAATGCCGATCCCCGTCTGGGGGGCTCCTTCTCCGAGCTGCCACACGTGGGCGACGATTATACCGTCGGGGTCAGAGCTAGTGGAGCTGTCGAAGAAAACTGTTTCTCCAGCGAAGACTATTGCAGGTGTCCAGGTGAACTGTGGTATGGGAGGCACGTCGTATTTGACATTGATGATCTTGTAGGTCTGGATGATGGCCCCTGTACTGTCCCTGATTGCCACCGTCACATTATACGAGCCTCCACTTGCAAAGGTGTGAATGGCCGGGTTGCCAGTCCCGTTTATTCCATCTCCGAAAGTCCATGCGAAGGTGTAGGGTGCTGTTCCACCGCTAGACGTGGTATTCAGAGTAACTGGGTATCCAGCTGCTGGGCTGGAGGGGCTGAAAGTGAGGGCTGCAGTGGGAGGCTGGGCTACTGCAGAGAAGATGGAGCTTGTTAGCATCGCCGGTTGCCATTCGTTTCCGGTGGTGAAACCGGCGGGGCTACTAGGAGGGGAGAGAATCTTGTTCTGCTGTACGAGAGGGATTATGGCTAGGCAGATGACTATGATTGTCAGAGCCCTTCCAATCATTCGCCTGTTACGAGTTGTGCAAGCTGAGAATCTGAACACGGATCCTCGCGGGTTTCCAAGTGTTGAGGAACTCATTGGTTGCGCCTCCCGGTTTCCAAGCGACTGCTCCGTGCTCTTCGAAGGCAGCCCTGGCATTCGTTCAGCCATTCTGAGATCAGATCAAAGTCTGGCCTCAGGGCGAGTAGGTAGTAGGTGTGATAGATTCTCTGAAGATACGTCTGCGCTTCGAACATTGCTGCTCGGTACACAAGATCCGCGTCTATGTTCGCCTGGTTTTCTTGATATTCTTGGATGAATGCTTCAACTGCCTGGACGGTTGAGCCGCTCAGTCCGTGGGTCATCTTGGTCTGAGCTGTGAAGTAGCCGACGTCAAAGGCAGGATCGCCCATCCGGGCTTCCTCGAAGTCTATTACAGTTGTCAGATCTGGAGCGACGATGATGTTCCTCGGGTGGTAGTCTCCATGAATGGGCTTTCCCGTGCAGGGCTGGAGGGTTTTCTGCGCGTCGATTAGCTGGTTTGAGATCGACCGTATCTCCGATCTTAGAGTGGGAAGAAGCCATGATGCGGCTCTCGCATATCTGTGAGAGTTTGCGATCTCATCATCACGAGAAGACGCGCCGTCCACTGCAGCATTGCAGCTGTGCAGTCTTGCGAGCCATCTCGCCGCGCCCTTTACGTAAGGGTCCGGATCGCTTCCTCTCTGTAAGATTTCACGGAGGGGGTCTCCCTCCGCCTGCTCCATCATCAAGAATGATAGTGCAGGCATGTACAGGATGGGGCTCGGTACTCTGAGCCTACTGTCTTCTCCGAAACCGTTGGACCTGAGAATCTTCATGACGGAGAAAGTGTGGCCGAGACGCTCGTCTGATTCTCTGTATAGGCCTATGTAGTTTCTCGTCGAGTCCTTGAACCTTAGAGTGTAGTCGATTATTACTTTGCGTAGATGTCTCTTCAGGATTCGAGTCTCGAACCCTTCTAACTGCTGTGATCCTTGGTCGAATGCCTCACTGCTTAGGATGTCCCTGACGAACTCGGCCTCGGTCAGTCCATGCAGGATGGGCTCGTTGAACGGTGGGCTGTCAGGATCGTTTCGGATAGTCTGGGTCATACCCGGGCCTAGTCCTCCGCTCCTATCCAGACGGTGAAACCTCGGAATCCTGTCACCCTCAGGAGATAGCCGTGTCCGAACCTGTCCTGTCTCGGCTTATCCCAGATCGCATATCCCCCGTCAATCCGGGCTCCGACAGTCACGCCCTCGTTCGACCATCCCCTGATGCCCTTGGCGGGGGAGCACTCCTCGACCGCTGAAGGACCGCTCCTGAGGAGCTGTTGATAGTCTGGTGAGAATCCTATCTCTGTAGATAGTTTGGTTAGAGAGTTTGGAAGGCTGTACTCTGTTCGGATCGTAGTCTCGCCCTGTCCGAGGCTGAGATTCTTCAGTATTCCGTAGCCGGTGCTCTTTTTCTCGGAGTTTGAGAGTCTTGCCCATACGGTGTCTCCGTAGGGTACGCGTATCTCTGTGGAGTAGTGGTCATGCTCGTATCCAACATCTGCGAGTGCTCCGGGATGATTGGGTGGAGCATCCATGTAGGCGTGGAGGTCTTCGAGTAGATTCCAGTCGTCGATGGGGTTCCCGATGACCAGTCTGCCCGGTAGATTGCTGACGGTGAACAGGTAGACCAGTCGACCGCCATTCGTTGGAGAGAAGACCGCGAATAGCTTGTTATTCTTGAGAACAAGCTCGTCGTCTCCATCCGAATCAAGATCCCTAAGATCTGCTTGGGCCCGGTCGCTCTTGTGGGCCATCCAGTGGGCTGCTTCAGCAACTATTGCTGCGATCCGACTGTGGCTCGATATGGCCCGGGTCCACGCGCTGGGCCCCTCGTCGCTTACATTTTCTCCATGAGCCCCGGTTCGGGGAGTGTGCCATGCCGTCTGCCACGTGGTCGCCAGCAGAATCTTCCATGCGAGCTGTATGAGACCCGGGTCCGCTCCTCTGGAGTCAAGCTCTCGAACTCTCTCCTCTGACCAGGCATAGTAGTTGCGGTAGAGGGACCATCGCGTATCGTAATACCACGATTCGTAGTTCTCGCCTGCCCCGAACTCATTGACGAGTTCTGCGTATGCTCCTGTATCGACCTGTCTCTCGGTGCCTGCTCTGTGCCCGGCGGCCCATTCGGCCAGCTTGACGGGCTGTATGAATGGGTTTTCGGAGAGCCATCTGAGCATCGCCTCGAACTGGAGCGGACCCCTTGCATCCCAGCCAACCCCCGCGACCTTCTCCATGTCGTCCGCATAGACGGCGACGAGCTGATTGTCATAGTCGGAGTTGATATCAAGAATCCATTCCAGCTGAGCTTGGGTTTTCTCCAAGTCATCTCGTGTCCGCGGCGGAATGTTCCTGCGGAGTCCAAACGAGATGGGCAGTGCGCACAGTCCCAGTCCATTCTTGATGCGGTGCATCTGGAAGTTGGCCGGAGCCCAAGAATGGTCGTAGTCGTAGAGCTGGCGAGGGCTCGGGCTCCCCGTGGTAGGATAGAGCAGCCGATCGTCTATCACAACGTGCCTGTAGCCTCCATTCAGTAGCTGGCTGCTCGTCAGAACGGGTGCCATGCTTTCCGTCTCCCAGAGGCGTTCTGTTGGCCAGAACGTAGTGATTCTATTCGGATCCCAATCGAGAAGCCTCTCGTAGAGGAGTAGCTCTTCGTTGATCTGTCTCAGATTGTGCTCCGGGGAGAAGAACCGCATCATGTTCTGCGCGTAGGATCCGCCTATGAGTTCCAACAGGCCGAGCCCGGCTAGCCGGCTTATCTCAGAGAGAAAGGCGGGGCAGTGCCATGCGAGAGATTCGAGAAGGGTCCCGCTGATGTGGAGGCTGAAGGGGACCCGGTATCGTTCGTGGAGTTTCAGGACACGAAGGAGGCCTGTTTGAGACGAGGAGGTTCCGACGATCCCAGATATTCCAACCCGGTTGTCATAGCCATCCGTGACCACATACTGGTTTGCATGATGGACTATTGCTAGAGCAGCGGCCTCGCGTTGAACAGTGACGGCTGTATTCATCACTTGCTATTTGTCTCCGCGAATACGCGCTTCCAGCTTGACCTGATCATCCTGACCTTGCGAAGGTGGGTAACGTAGAGCCGAAACTTTCGAGCCCGTCTCAGCATCTTCTTCTTATCCTCAGCATTGACGATTCTGCGAATCCTGCGAAAGGCTCTCCAGGCCACCCTAGCCTCGACTAGGATAGGGAGAGCTTCTTGCTCGTCAGCCGATAACGGCTGAATTCTCTCGTAGGATTTGATGAAACTGCGAACCAGGCTTAGAGCATGCCCATTGCTGGTCCTCGGCAGAATGTCTCCGAGGGCTATTGCCAAGTCCAGCGGTCTAACCTCCAGCCTTGACCGGTGGAAGTCTATGACCGCGGCGAGCCTGTCGCCTTGAAACAGGATGTTCTGGCGTCTGTAGTCTCCATGGATAGTCAGCTTCGGCAGATTGTCATAGGGAAGCCTCAGCAATGATACCTCGATGTCAAGCAGACTGTCCTTGAAGTAGTCTAGACTTGCCTCTATCCCAAGGGCTGCGGGTTGTCCGTTCAAGGATTCCACATTCTCCATGAACAAGTCCAGTCGGTCTTGGAATCGGGTGGGGAAGGGTTCCTCGGATCGGCTCATTCTTCTCGGATATCCTGCCATTATGCGGTGGTAATCTCCTAGGGTTGCACCAGCCTCTGCGAGTTGACGAGAGTCGCCTCTCACCATGGCTCGACCTACGACGTAGGGATAGAGGGCGTAGTGTTCTCCGTTGATCGTTGCTATCGTCGAACCCGCTTTGGTTAGAAGCGGAGCGGGCGCCGGGAATCCGTGGCTTGCTAGATGATGGAAGATTCTGTTCGCTCGTAGAAGTTCTTCCAGAAGGCTCGTTCCGCTGGATTCGATAATCGACAATGGTCGAGGTTTGAGCAGGGCAAAGTCGCCAAGCTGCGTGTGGAGTCGGTACACAACGTAGTGTGCCCCTCTGGCAGATTTCCCTGACTGGGCTGCGCTGCCTAGTCCGAAACTCGACGCTAGGGTTTCGAGGATATCGGGCCGAAGCCGCTCCATGTACTCTCGCACGGCCAAGACTAAGGCACCTCCCGAAATGCGCTGCAATCTTCCAGATCACTTCGGACTTCAAGTGACGCGGAGCGGGTCTCGTGCTCCCCCTCTCGTAATGATTGCAAGTTTTCCTGCAACCAGTCTAATCGGCTCTCGTGTCTACGGAATTTGCACGCCGGGACACGTTTCCTCGGCTGATCCCGCTCTACTGCGAGTCGTTGAATGGGGGATGGGCAGGTCCGCAAGCTACCGGAGCGACCTCCCTAAACATCGACTAGGTCTCGACAGACCCTCTTTCTTCCCATGGGCTCGAAACTCTGCGACTCTTCGTCTCCTACGCGCTTGCAAGGTGACCAGCGTTACAGCCCCTGCTAGTCCCAAGGTGGTGATGATTGCAATGGAGCTGAGACAGAACTCGCAGGCTTGGCTTATTGCAGGAAGCTGGCTATGCTGAGCGACGTCCACTTGTACGGTGATAGAATGCGTTATTGATCCGTTGGTAGCGTTCACTTGTATCCAGTAGGGTCCGGGAGGAGTGGTGGAGACGATGTCTATGTTCAGATTGGTAGAGCCTGAACCTTCTGATGCAAGAGTAATGTTTGCGGGGTCAAGGGAGATTCGAGGCCCCGACGGTGAAATTGTCGCATCGAACCTGATCGTTCCTGACGGACCGGCGTTGTCCGTTACAATTATGGCGAGTGATTGTACAGTACCTGGCTGGACGTTGAGTGTTGACTGGTCAGTGTTCAGTCTGAAGTCTGGCTGGGCTGGCGAGTAGATGGTTAGGCTCTGGGAAGTGTTGTTCGAATGGCTCCTGGAATCGATGACAGTCAGAGTCACCATGTATGATCCAGCCGTTGCATAGGAATACGTCGCAGAGGCTCCCGAGGCTGAAGCTCCATTTCCGAAATCCCAAGAGTATGTGTACGGCGGAGCCCCGCCTCTCGCGGACCCCGTGAAGTTGATATTATCACTTGGTTGAGGGCTAATGGGGCTGTACGTGAATCCGTCTTGCAGGGAAGATTTTCCAACGACTACCGATTCCACTTCTGTACTGGTATTGCCTTGTGAGTCGGCGACCGTCAGTGTGACCTGGTAAGTCCCATCGCTGTTGTAGGTGTGGGTCACTTGGAGACCTGCCCCACTTGAACCATCTCCATAGCTCCACAGGTAGCTGTACGGCGAAGTCCCTCCGGAGGCATAGCCCGTGAACGAGACAGATTGTCCAGCGCTAGGTAAAGATGGACTTAGCGTGAAGCTCGCCGAAATGGGAGGAGGAGGACTGGTAACAGCGAATGTTATCTGAGAGGTAGCTGTCTGCGGTGACGAACTGCTGTCTTTGACCGTTAGAATAACCGTGTATGATCCTGCTGATGAGTAGGTGTGCGTTGCTGGAGAACCTGTTCCAGTCGATCCATCTCCGAAGGACCAGCTAAACGTAAAGGGAGAGGTGCCGCCGCCGGCGCTGGCTGTGAAAGTGACCTGTTGTCCAGCCTGGGTCGAAGAGGGACTGTACGCGAAGCTAGCGGTCAGCGGAGGAGGCGCACCGGAGACGGTTATGGATTGCTGAGATGTCGTGGTCTCCTTGGGCAAGCCATTATCTTTCACCGTGAGAACTACGGTAAGTGTTCCTGCGGAGGAGTAAGTGTGCTTCGCAGACGAACCTATGCCAGTCGATCCGTCACCGAAGCTCCATGCGTAGGAGTAAGTAGCTGTCCCACCGGTGGCGCTAGCCGTGAATGTGACCTGTTGTCCTGCCCGGGGTGAGGAGGGACTGAAGGTGAAACTGGCCTCTAGTGTAGGGGGTGGGCTGCTAACTGCGACCGTCTTCTGAGAGGTTACAGTCTGTTGTGGCGAGCCGCTGTCTTTCACTGTTAGAGTGACTGCGGATGATCCAGCTGACGAGTACGTGTGTGTTACAGACGAGCCTGAACCTGCGGATCCGTCACCGAAGCTCCAGGAATAGCTGTAGGGTGAAGTTCCTCCCGAAGCTGAGCCGGTGAACGAAACAGTCTGTCCTGTTTGGGGCGAAGACGGACTGTACGTGAAACTTGCTGAGAGCGTGGGTAGGGGCGAGGTTCCGAAGAACTCTGTCATGGGAGTGGCTGACGCGTCGTTCGGCGTCAGACTCGCAAGGTTCCACCCTGCTTCGAGGGTTGAGAGGTACGAGTAGTGGTTGTAGGACGTTGTGGAGCTGTAGGCTTTCTTGACCGCTGGGCCTGACCATTCCGCAACGACACAATCGCTGTTACTGTTGCCTGTTGGGCAGAAGTCGTTTCCCTCGTCGAAGACTATGAACAGCGCAGCGTTCTGGGTGGTGAACATCCTGCTCGACAGTATCAACGGGACGAGTGTTGCTAGGTAGGCGTCACCAGTTGCGACTGAACAACTGTGCATATTGTCGCAGTCATTGGGCGTGAGCCAGACATAATTGGGCAACATCGCACCGTTGAGAGTAGCTACGAACTCCGGGTCGAGGGGCGAAGTTGTTGCAAGCATGTTCGCGCATCGCGCGGACGTTTTCATGTCGCTAAAGTCGATGAACGGGTAGTGGTCTCCCGACCTAGGCGGCATGAAGCCGCAGGTCCCAGAGCCCGAAGAGTCCTCAGCAAAAGCCTTCCAAGTGAGCCCCGCCGCTTCTAGACGGTCAACAAGATTCGGCGAGTTTAGCTGGAAACAACAGTAGCCATCAGAGGTGTAGCCGAACGTGCTTCCACCGAACAGTGCGACATAGTTAGGCTCGCTCGGATGACCTACCCCCGTGTAGTGAGTGTTGAACCCATAGGACTGGGCTAAACTAGTAATGTACGGTGCAGGTATTGACGCGGAACCGCAGCCCGAGACTAGGCTTGAAGTGACATCGCAGAGGCCGTTATTCTCCATAAGGATCGTGACTATGTACTGGAAAGGAGCAGTGCTCGACACGGTTGCATTGACAGTTTGCAAAATCCCTGCTGCTTCGAATCCAATAGTCTGTGAAGCAACCAGGACCGCCATCAAGAGGACGAGCCTGATGATCCTGCTTCTACGCGTCTTTCCAGTCTTCATCGCTCATCCGGGTTCGAGTCGCGTGCTGATCCGTTCAAATCGAGTCCGCCAGCGAATACAGGATAGCAGTGTATCCGAGAGAATGGGAATGGAAGAGATGGGAATGGGATCTGAGCGTTGTTCATGACATGTCACTGCAGGCTTTGATTATTCCGACTGGGCTCAAGTGGTAGCGCACATTCGATGAGTCTGGGGCGAGCTTCGTGGACACATATCCCAGCGAAGCCTGTCTTCCAAGGCTGAGCTTTACCGGAGTTTCGGAGGATTTGATTAGAGACGCGATCTCCCCGGCGCTTATGGCTCCCTCCCCGTCTGTCGCACCCATCGTCAAGAGGAATTGTACTAATGCCGGGTCGCTGAGAAATTCAGCATCTCCCACCGCTTTCGAAGACGGTGATTGTTTGGCAGAACTGGTTCTATAGGCTTCGATTGTCTTCTCAGCAATTATATCCCACCTGTATCTCTCCTGGACCATCCGGTAGGCGTTCTCCTTCAACTGCGCAGAGAGTTCTCGACCCTCCAGGACTCTAAGAATACCGTCTGCGAGAGCGCTTGGGTCAGAGGCTGGAACCTTTAGGCCTGTTATTCCATCCTCGATTATTTCGGAGAGCCCTCCGACGTCCGAGACCACAACGGGGACCCTTGACGCCATTGCCTCGAGTACGACCATTCCAAAGGGTTCGTAGTGGGATGGTAGGACAAAGGCATCACTTGAATTGTAGAGCGAGACCAGTCTCTGTTCGTCAACGAATCCTACGAGCTTAACGCGGTCGCCCAGTTTCCTCCAGAGAATCTCTTTAGCCAAATCCTCTTTCATCGGGCCTTCGCCAACGAAGACGAGGCTGACATCCTTGCCCCGGTTTCGCAACTCCACCAAAGCATCTAGGAGAGTGAAGATTCCTTTTTCGCGGACAATCCGGCCGACGTAGAGTATGACTTTTCTGTTTTCAGAAACTCCAGTCGGGATGAGTCGTGGCTGGCTGTCGCGTTTGAACCTAGATACCTCGACTCCGTTTGGGATAACGTGGATCCGGGTATTGACCGCGCCGAGTTCGTGCTGGATATGGTCGAACATGTACTTGCTGCAACAAATGACCCCGTCGCTCCGATCTACTAGTAGCCGCTCGATGTCCCTTACTTTCCTGCGATACTCACCGTCCAGGCTACCGCCCCTTCCGATCTCCGTCGCGTGTATTGTAGAAATTAGCGGAAGACCGAGTTGATTCTTGAGTTCCACAGCGGCCCTTCCCACAACCCAGTCATGGGCGTGTATCAAGTCGAACCTCTCAGTCTCGAATAGCTCGGTCGCCTTCGAGATCATCTGGGAGTTCAGGTGATAGATCCAGAGGAGAAAGTTGGATTCAGGAACGCGGCCGCTAATGACTCGCGACACTGAGACCCCGTCAATAATCTCTTCAGCAGGGGTCTTGGGAAAGTCGCAAGTTATCACGCGAACCGGGGTTCCCTTTTCGACCAGAGCCTTTGAGAGGTGGTAGACGTGAGTTGAAATGCCGCCTATGATTCTCGGCGGAAACTCCCAAGTTAACATCAGGGACTTAATTCGCGTCGCCTCCAAGTCTATGCTCAAGTATGGCGTCTTACCTTTTCTTCGACCCTTCGGGTTTGCGAGGGACAGGTTTTTCTACAGATCCCGGCTCGATTCCGTCCTCCAAGAGCATGAAGACATCGAGGTCGACGCCCTCATCCTGGAAAGTCTCGACGATCTCGTGAAACTTCTGAACCAGGGCTCGTGCGCTAGCGGGCGTCGTGTATCCTTCGAGCTTTACGATCGCGCACCATTTTCGCATATCAAATTCTTCCGACATCTACTCTCACTCTGTAGCTATCCCGAGATTACGTACTACGCGGGTTATTGCATATAGCGTGGACGTTTACGAACAACAACAGAGGAAATGATCGCAACTCTATTGACAAGTCAATGTACCATATTTGATCACATAACGCGAATACGTTTCCAGCAAGCGATAGATGAAACATGCTGGACATGTTGAGTTAGGATTTCGCGGGAATCATGCGGTTAGAGCCAAAGCCATTCTAGCGTGTAATAGTGGACATTCGTCTAATTCACTTGTCTGAATTTGTCTGGGAAATACACGCCTGCACCTAATCGCTGCTAGATTTGTTGAGCATGCCGAGATCCGGGGAAATCGAACCGATATGCGTTCGAAGGGCATCCGAAACGTTCTGTTGTGTTCAGATGCAGTAACTAGCCGTCATCCTTTCAGAGGCCTGATCGCCGTCCACACTATCCTTAGAGCCACGGTTCAAAGCCCTTAGACAGACGAGTCTACCATAAGATATCCACCTAGTTGCGTGGTGTTCTAAATGAACTGACTGGAACACAGAATGATAATATAGGCACCCACTAAGGCCAACTGTACTACAGAGAAGCGCTGATGCCACGGCAAACGATCACGAGGACAGTACGGCTTAGCCCTGAAGTCGACCGGGAACTCCAGCAATTGGCCAAGCAAGAACGGGTCAGTGTCAACTATCTCGTGGCTTCGTCCCTCAAGAGGCTCACTGAGTGGGATATTCTCGCCGAGAAATTCGGCTTCGTCGCCGTACCAGGATTCCTTCATGCCAGAATGTACAGTTATTTCACGGTCGAACAGGCGAGGGAACTAGGCGAATGGGCCGCAAAGAACTTTGGAAGAGATTTCATACTCTTCCGCTTCAAGAAACTAAGCCTGGACACCGTTATCGAAGCTCTAAGGTTACTGGGTTCCCGGTACGCCCGAATTTTCAGCCTAGAACATACCTTCGACGGCAGAGCCCATACGATAATAGTAAAGCATGGACTTGGCGCAAAAGGTTCTGTTTTCAACGAAGAATTCTTGACGGGCATATTCAAGGGCCTTCTGAATCTAGATCCTGAATCCGAACGCACTGAAGACCAAGTGGTAATCCGTCTAAAGATTCCCCGCGAAACACACAAGCCAGGCTGGTCAGAGACCTACGGACGGCAATACTCTGAGAGGCTAGCACAACAGGAAACTCCCTTTTCTTACGGAGGCTAAGTGCCAACTAGGCGCAGGTAACCATTCATGACCGAGTCGTTAACCGAACTAAAGCTCGAAGTAGAGAAGGCTGAACCCACACGCGTCCCGAGCGAGACGCGAACCATAAGGCTCGAGGGAGACGTCTTCCCCAAGCTGGAAGAGCTTGCCGAGCAAGAGAATGTGAGTATCAGTTTCATAATAAACAAGGCACTTAGGAGGCATGTTGAGTGGCAGATCTACGCGGAGAAGTTTGGGTTCATGATGGCGTTTACCGCCAACATGAGGAGAATATTTGAGAGTCTCACTGATCTGGAAGCCAGAGACTTGGGCAGACAGTCCGCAGAGAACGAGTTTTCCGAGTTTATCAATTTCTGGTTCAAGAAGATTGACTTCGACACCACGGTGAAGGCCCTGAAGATTCTGGGTAGCGAGTACGCCAGGTCATTCAAATTTGAACACAGTTTCGATGGGAGTGTTCACACGATCATCTTCAAACACGATAGAGGGCCCAGGACATCAGCATTCTTCGCCGAGATTGCGAAGGTTCTATTCAATCGTTTGAATTTGAAATCATAGTCCGCAATTAAGACCCTGATGCGATAATAATTCATTCGCCCCGATTAGCCAAGATTATGCCATCAGGCATGAAGTACTAAGCTGATCTCCAGTGGCGGCGGCGCCAATTGGAGCATGGCTGCGACTTGGGTCAAATCTGACATTCTTAGTAGGTTCTTCGGATCCCCATCTTCACGTGACGAATGTAATCGATGTTCGCAGGCATTGAAGCCTCGACCTATACAAGCTGTCATGAATCTCAAAAACAGAATGCAACGCTGGGAACTCTTGACTTAGGCCACACTATCGCCAAGTCAGGACTTTGTTTGTTCCGGTTAGCTTGGGGTATCTATGGGTCTAGGCTTGTACGGGACTCGTGATGTTCGCAGGCAGGGTCGGAGAGCCTTCAGAGGGGATTGAGAATCATGTCTTCTTCCAGCCGACCGCATCGCGTCAAGTCGAAGACCTTCACCCTCCATCTGGACAGCGACATCCTTGAAAAACTCACTATGGAGGCTGAGGAACAGGGCCTTAGTGTAAACGTCATTGCAAATCGTGCATTGAAGAAACACGTTGAATGGGATGCGGTTAGCAAGAGGTTCCGGGTTGCATCCACATTCTCCTCGCTTCTCGTCAAACTGATGACGTGGGTTCCAGACGAAGATGCCCGCCAGCTTGGCAAGTCACAGTGGCTCCACGAGTGGAGGGCCGTTGCCGCATCCTACAATCAGGAACATGGCATCGAGCCTGGTATCCGCGTCCTCGAACTGTTCGGCCGGTACGGAAGAAGGTTCTATTTCGACCAAGCCACGATAGGCTCCACGCGAATATTGACGCTTCTGCACGGCTTGGGGAGGAAATGGTCACTCTTCTACGAGGGATTGCTGGAAACTATGCTCAGCGAAAGCCTCGAAGGCGAGGGAATGCTGGAAACTATGCTTAGCAAAAGCCTCGAGGGCGACGTCAAACGGTTTAGTCTGACCAGCACGGACAACCAAGTCGTGGCAGAGATTTCGATGGACCCGTTGAAGAACTTACAGCCACCGGCCGATGACATATTCAAGCGTATACGCATACCCTTGGGCCGGAGAGAACGGCGAACATACAAATCTTCAGACCTCTCTCCGATCGCGTGAGCGACATCCGGAGAAGGCTCAAGGGGATCGAACTGAGCAACATTGAGCTCTGAGCGGTCGCCTCAGCCTGTTGTCAATCATTTCGGCTTTCCCTGCTCGATCGGTTCTCCAACTGAACTGATCACTCATGGGCCTGCCAGCGGCAGACGTGAGAGGAGGTTTGACCTTGATGCCTGGGCTGATGATCTGCCCTTTCAATATGCCGTCGGTAATGCGCGGCGACCTGTATTCATTCTTCGAATCTTAGCCGTGGACTGTGATGGTAACCTGTTGATCGCTCTCGACCGTTTCGGCTTTGAGATTCAAGCGATCGAGAAGAACCTTCAATGCCTCAGCGTAGTACGCTGACGTAGCAGATCCTCTATCGTGTTTTACTATGAGGGTGTGGACTTTACCATCAAAACTCTGGTCGAAATGGAATTCTCTGGCATACCGGTCGCCCAAGAACTCCAGTGCCTTGAGGAGTGCTTTGAAGTCTAGGGCTTTAAACCAGAAATTGACGAACTCGGAGAGGAACTGGGCTCCAGCCTCCTTGCCAAAAGTCCTGGCCTGGTCAATTGTAAGTAGTTCGAACAGCTTCCTCATGACGCTAGTCGACACTGGTATCAGGCCAAATCTTCCGGCAGGGTATTCCCACTCTATGTACCTGAGAAGCGCCTTGTTCATGATGAGACTGACGCTCTGATTTTCCTGTTTGGCGATCTCCTCTAAGACATGGTCAAGATCGCCTTCAAGCCTTATGGTCCGGCTTGCGCTTGGGAGATTCTCCCTCTCCTCCGGCCTCTTTTCAAGAACGGAACTCGTGGCAGTGCCATCAGGGGTCATAGGTTCTAACTCAACTCAGGACCTGTTAACGGGCGCGAGACGGGAAGCTATTCAGTCCCACATAAGACTGTTGGCAACCAAGAATGGGTCTATCTGGGAATCATGGCGGTTATTCGAATGAATAAAGATAGATGGCGAGAACCTTGCCACCGCTATACATGTGAGCGTTCAAACTGTTGCATTATAAGCCACCATATGGAATGTGACACTCCGGTGTTTGAAAAATTGGCCCTCAAAATTTTCAGGAGAGTCTTCGTAAAACTCTTCGGAATAGCAGGCTTTCTACTAGCCCTAATCGGAGGAGCCTTGATAGGCTATTCTGCTCTCACAAGCGGCGGCCTCTCGCCTACCTCTATCGTTATTCGCGCGTTTGAGGCACTGTTAGCGATCGGAGCAATAATCGGTGGGATAATGATTTACACGGGTCCCATGCGGCTCGGAGGAATCGTGGCGGTATTGGGAGGAATCATACTCCTCATAATAACCGGCTTTGCCACGTCAGCAATGCTAGTCTTCGCGGCGGGAATCATCGGAATAATTGGAGCTGCAATGAAGCCTCCTTGGTGGAAGTTCTGGAAACGATAATCGGCGCAGACTAGGGCTTAGACACAAAATGCCTCTGCACTTTGAATTCGTTTCTTAGCCTCTATCGGGACCAGTAGTCTCACTTCGTTCATGCTCTTGTAGAATTCGAGAATTGGCCTGGACAAGTCGATAATGCCATTGTTTTCTTTGATCATTCTCTCGAAGGTCGCGCTCAGGTGCTTCTTACTGTTCCACTCGTCGATTTTTTCGTATGTGTAAAATCCTTTCGGAATGGTCCATTGTTGTAGACCGATGGTCTTAGGTCGATGATCTTCTGCTGCCCTCGCCACGCACGCACCGTATTCGTCTATGTCGGGGTTGAAGTGTCCGTAGAATTTGTGTCCCTTCAAGCTCTGTTCTCGAGGATAGGGAACATGATTCTGGATACTTAGCAAGTTGACAAGATTCGCGTTTAGCTTAGGCTGTACAGATCAAGTCTTAATAACGAACTCTCGTTTCCCGGCTTACATCATTCTCGGCGGCATCAGTAGTGTTAGTAAACTTGGGAGTGAGCTACAGGAAAGCTCCTCTGGCAACACTCGACGCTCTAAGTTTTCGGGACATTCCGACCTTCTACAGTCTTCTGCGAGGGACCCAAGTGCTGGATGGTGCAATGATACTCCAGACCTGCAACAGAGTCGAACTCTTCCTCGATGCAAAAGATCCCAAAGAGATTCGGAACATGATGCTACGAGAATGGGCTCTCGAAACCAAGTTCAAAGTGGGAGAGCTTAACAGGCTTGTTGACGCTAGAGAAGGAAAGTCGGTAGTCGAATATCTGGTTAGGCTTGCGGCCGGGCTAGAGTCGATGCTCATCGGTGAGAACCAGATCGTCGGCCAGCTGAAGAATTCGCTGTCGGAAGCACTCTTCCACAGCTCTGCTTCACCTCTGCTGGAAGACACAGTTCACAGGGCAATATCCGCAGGATCGAGCATCAGAGAACAGACTGGAATCGGAAGAGGAACAGTCTCAGTTGGATCCGCGGCAATGAAACTCGCCGAAGAAACCCTCGGAAAGCTGGAGGATAGTCGCGTGCTACTCCTCGGCACGGGTCAGGTAGGAATGCTAGTAATGAAGGCATTGAAGGCAAGAGGAGTAAGTAGCATAACCGTGGCTAGTAGGACGATGCAGAGAACCAGATCATTCTGCCGGACATTTGGTGGCACACCAATCGAGTTTCAAACAGTTCCATTGCAACTAGCAAGCGCAGATCTGGTATTTGTTGCTACACGATCCTCAAACTATGTTCTAACCAAAGATTCTCTTTCTCATCGCGACCGTAACGCGAGAAAGCTACTAATTCTGGACCTGTCCAACCCCCGAAACGTCGCCCCCAACGTAGGCGAGATGGACAATGTGATCTTCCGGACAATGGATGATCTTCGCGGAATAGCTGACGACGCTCTAGCTAAGCGCTGCGAGCTAGTTAAGAAAGCAGAGGTTCTTCTGGGGCCGCGCGTCGAAAAGATCAACGCTCTTCTCCGGCGGGAAGAAGCTGAACCGATCGTCTCTGACATCTACCGTAGAGCTGACCAAATACGCGAAGAGGTTCTAAAGAAGACCCTCTCGAAAATGGACCTGACAGCCGAGCAGCAAGAGTCACTGAAGAACATGACCGTGTCGCTCGTAGAGAAGTTACTAGACGGACCGGTAGTGAATCTACGTCGAGCAGCTGAGAAGAAAGATGAACAGGTGTTGACCGCTGCGGGACAGATCTTTCAAGGGGATTAGACCTCACTGAGTTTTCCTCAGCTCCGCATGCGAAGGCTCCGAAGAACTCCTCTAATCCGGGAACTTGTCAGTGAAGTAGCCGTATCCAAATCTGATCTAATTCAGCCACTCTTTGTTGAGGAGGGTCTCAGCAAGAATGTTCCCATTTCCTCGATGCCAGGACAAACCAGATTCTCACTCTCATCACTCGAGAAAGAAACAATTGACCTCAAAGATAGAGGGGTCGGATCAGTCCTCTTGTTCGGTATTCCGAAACACAAAGACGATAATGGGTCCAATGCATACGACCCCGAAGGAATTGTGCAAAAGTCGATTGAGAGCCTGAAGGGACAACTAGACGACGAGATCGTGATAGGAACCGACGTGTGTCTCTGCCAATACACTAGCCATGGTCACTGTGGAATCGTCAAAGACGGACTCGTTGAGAATGATGAGACTCTGAAGCGTCTCGCAGACACAGCCGTTAGCCATGCGAGAGCTGGAGCGGATCTAGTTGCGCCGTCCGCAATGATCGACGGCCAGGTAGCCGCTATTCGGGAGGCGCTTGACGATAATGGATTCAAGGATACGGGGATTCTCGCATATGCGGCGAAACACTCATCCTCGTTCTTCGGACCATTTCGTGAGGCAGCCTTCTCCAAGCCTCAGTTAGGAGACCGGCGAACCTACCAGATGGACTACTCGAACCCGGAAATGGCGATGCGCGAAATCGCCTTGGACATCAAGGAAGGAGCAGACATAATCATGGTCAAGCCAGCCCTAGCTTACTTGGACATTATCTATCGCGCCAAGAGAAGATTCCGAATGCCAATGGCAGCATACAACGTCAGCGGAGAATATGCAATGCTCAAAGCCGCCGCCAGGGAAGGATGGATTGAAGAGAAA
>WNGC01000222.1_pt1 | contig 31106 bp, 20 predicted proteins | sample 5400051 | NCBI WGS metagenome assembly WNGC01 (sample SAMN13153368, study PRJNA577476) | soil metagenome | isolation source: 20 cm soil or saprolite under grassland replicate 2 | place: USA:California | collected 2016-06-15
TCGAGATCGCCATCGTTGTCATAATCGAGGAGAGCCACGCCCGCACCCATAATCTCGGGCATGTAGTGGCGGCCTGTGGCAAAGTTGAAATGCTGGAAATTGAGCCCGACCTCGGTCGCCACGTCCCGGAAGGCCGGAGACGCGTGCGCCCGCACGCGCGGGACGCCGAGGCTGAACGCGGCGAGCGCTTTCAGAAGATCGCGGCGGCGCAGCGGGCCTCCTTGTCCGCTCCCTGACGGTCGCAGGTCTGTGCTGATGGTTCAGCGCGGAACCAAAGTTCGTGAAACCCTGTAGGGGCCGGGCACGCCCGGCGTACTCCACTATTCTGCACTCTGCAGCGCCTTCAGGTCGCGATCGATACTCGCGAGTAACTGGGACTGCCCGTAGCGGGAGGCGGCATCATGCGCACGCTGGAGGTACTCAAGTGCGTGTGCACGATCTCCGGCGCGGGCATAAGTCGCACCGAGCGCATAAAGGTAGACTGGCGTCTTGTCATCGTCTGGCGTCAGTGCGCGCTGGAGTTGCTGGATGGCCTCATCGTATTTTTGCTCGTTGACTAAAATGCGGCCGAGATAAAAGCGAGCGAGCGGATAATCCGGACGATCATTAATGGCCGCCCGAAATTCTTTCTCCGCGTCTGCCGGGCGGCCCAATTGCTCGTAAATGGCACCCAGGTTGTTGTGAGCCTCGGCATAATCGGGGTTAATCTGCAGGGCACGCAGGTATGCTTTTTCTGCCTCATCGAAATGCTTTTGCATGTAAAGCAGAACTCCGTAGTTGTACCAAGCATCAGATCGGCCGGGGTTTAGTCTCGTAGCCGCTTCGAAATGCTGTTTAGCCTTACCCGGATCACCAGCCCGGCCATATAAAGATATGAGATTCACATGCGCCTGCACGTTACCGGGATCATTGGCCAGTGCGGCTTCGTGCTCGCGAATGGCTTCGTCGAGCAGGCCGGCTTTTTCCAGTTCCGCGCCGCGCTGCAGGTGCGCCTGCGAGCTTAGATTCAGCTCGTGGATCCGCTGAAATAGCGGATCGTCAAGCGGCGGCTCGCTTGTGACATTCTTCGCGTAAGCTGCGATGTGCCGTTCCGCTTCCGGTTTGCGGCCCAGCCTGCGAAGCTCCGCGGCCAGCGCAAAATGTGCGGCACCGTAAGCCGGGAACAGCTCGCACGCCTTGCCGTAAGATTCAATGGCCGCCGCATGGTCGCCCTTCGCTGTTTGCGCCCGCCCCAGGCCATACCACGCCTTCGGACATTCGCGCCGGTCGTCTAAAATACGGCAGTAGAGCGCGGCCGCGCCATTCCAGTCGGGAACAGCGGTCAGGCTTTCCGCAAGGCGCACCTCGGCGGCTAAGTCGCCGGGCCGAATTTGGAGCGCTGACTGCAATGTTTTCACGGCACGATCGAATGCTCCCTGGGCCATTTGCACGGCGCCGAGGAGATAAAGCCAATCAAAATTCTGTGGATCTAGCGAATGTGCGCGGGTATAGGCGCGCTCGGCCGCGTCGTACTGCTGGTAGGCGTGAAGCGTCATTGCCAGTGCGCCGACGATTGCAGGATCGCGCGGCCGCTCCCTGGCATTCCGTTCTGCTAGCTCGACCTGAGCCCGAATGGCTGGCAGAAAACCGGACGTGTCGACCTGCGGCTGCTCCGGGAGGCGTTGACCTTGCGCACGTATACACAGGGCGGCGAGCGCAAAGAGGACACCGCACGAACACGCGCGTGTAAGGCCATTGTATTGCCCAGTTGCGGCTCCTCGCTTACGGCTTACCACTGGAAACGGAGGCCCAGGCGGAACTGGCGCTCGTCAATGCCTTCACGTGCCAGGTCGCAATTTCCATTTATGCCGCCGTTTAGTTGCATAAAGGTGCCAGGATCCGTCACCCGGCCGGTTGTTGGATCGTAGGCGCCTGCGTCACCAAGGTAATAGTCGAGAGCGTTAGTGCAGAAGTGAGGCGTGTTCGTGAAGTTGAATGCCTCGGCCCGGAACTGTATGTGCAGCGGCTCTTTCACGGCAAAATCGCGGAATAACCCGAAGTCCCAATTAAACACGCCTGGGCCGCGCAGATTATTAAAGCCATTGTTACCGAGAGAGCCCCTGAGGCAAGATCCCGGATTGTTGGGGTCATACGTTTCCCCAAAAGCAAAAGGATCGTACCAAAAGCCGGATGTACTGCCGATCTTTTTCGGTTTCCCGAACGAATTGCTCATCGGCGGAGAATTGCCTGGCCAGGCGGCGCCACAATCGCCCCAAACCGTGAACGGCGTACCGCCAAAGATGCTCATTAAATTGTTAACCTGCCATCCGGACACCACAAATGTGAGAGCGCCTTTGCCGCCCAGCCACTTCTGGCCTCGGCCAAACGGCAGATCCCATATGCTCGTCACTGCGATATTGTGTGTGATGTCAAATCCGGTCGGCGCCCGATTCATCTTCATGTAAGATTGCGACTGGATATTCGGAGTGGAGGAGCTGGAGTCTACAAAATTGATACTTTTGCCCCATGTGTAGTTCACGTTTAGCATCAAGCCCTTGCTGAAGCGGCGCCTTAAAGAGGCCTGAAGCGAATCGTAGTGGCCGGTGCCGAGGGGTTCGAGGAATGTGGTTGCCGCAGTTCGTCCCCATTGCTGCAGGAGCGGTTGAGTGGTCCTGTTCGTAAAGGGGATCTGCCCGGCGTTGATATCGATGAAACCTAGCTGGCGGACGGAGCGGGTTGCAACGTAGCCAGCCTCTCCAGTAAAGCCCCAGCCGATCTCTTTTTGCAACATCAGGTTCCAGGATTGAATATATCCGCGGTGCAGGTTCTTCGGTTGCCCTTCAAAGCCAACATCCAGAGGTAAATCCAGAATCCCGCTGCTAGGTATGGTGACAGGCGGGATGGCCGGAAGCCCTTGTGCAAGCGTAGTTGCCGGGGTGAAGCCGTTCGGAGTCTGGATCCCGAATGGTTCCATAATCGGGTAGTTATTCCGCATCAACTCCAGGCCCTCGTATGGGTCATTGATCACGCTATAGCCGGCCCGAATGACGAACGTGTCGGTGGGCCGCCAGGCAATGCCGAGCCGGGGCGAGAAGCGCTTCTTGCTGATTTCGGTGCCGCAGCCGGCCGGCACTTGCCCCATGCCGCAGATCAGAACTTTGTTGATGGTTGGGTCATAGCGCTCTAAACCGCGATCGGTGCGGGTTGGATAGGGAAAGTACTCCCAGCGGATGCCATAGGCGACGGTCAGGTGTGGCGTGAGATTGTAGCGGTCACGGATGTAAGCGCTGTACAGCATCGAGCGGATGTGATACGCGTCGGGGAATTGCAGTGACTTGCTGGCTTGGTCAGGCAAGCCGAGCAAGAAGGCTCCATAGGTGTTCGCGCGATTGGTCTTGCTGCTCGTGGTGCAGTCCGGCGGATCCTGGCACAACCCCGTGATCTGCTGCCCGAAATCAAATCCGCCTTGCGACCCGTAAAATGTGCCGCCGCCGATCCATTCCGCCTGCGTTTGATTTAGGCCTTGGCGGTAAATGTCTGTCCCAAATCGAACGTTGTGCCTGCCATGGGTCCAGTTGAAGTTCACAACGTATTGATACTGCGGGTCGTGCCGGTAATAGGGCATGAAATTCGTGTCATTGCCCATCGTCGCAAAATCGCTGCCGCCGCTAACCCCGGCAAGTTGAAATTCGGGCCAGCCGCTTTCGAACTTGCGCGGGCCATTCGTTCCAGGGATACCCAATACATCGAGACCGATATTCTTGCCGAGCCCGGTTTGCTCAGAATTGGTCCCCTGCTTCGTAAAACCGAAATAGGCATCCATAATGAAGTTCGGCTTGAACGTGTAGGTCGCACCGAAAGTCGTGCTGTAAGTTTCACCGTGCCCGTGGCCGGGGTTACTGCTGCCGCCAATTGGCCTTCCCTGAGCCCCTGTAGATTGAAAAACAGTCGGCGTGAAGTCTGAGTAATGGAGAAAACTGAACCGCCCGAAAACATTGAATTTTTGGTTGATGTTCCAGTTCATTTTGGTGTCAATCGTATGGCGGTCAAACGCGAAGCCGCCTGAGGCGAAATAGTTGTTTTTCAAACCGGGCAGATTCGGCTCCGGCCATAGGGCATTAATCTTTTGCGCAATCTGTGCTGACGGTGTATTTAGGAGGCTGGCCGGAATAATGTTCTCGCAGCTCGGATTGGTGGCTGTATCGCATCGTGGGTCGCCGGGCGCCATCATCGGCAGCCGTTGAGACGGGTCCGCAAGCGTAGTCCCCGACGCGTCAGTGTAGGGGTTATAAATAATGATCCCGTTCGCCAAAAATTGTGAAAAATCGCCAGCCTTCATGGCGTCCGTTGGCACCGTCACTTTTCGCGATACGTTGCGGTGATCGGAACTGCCTTCATAGCTGACAAAATAGAAGAGCTTGTCCTTCTTGATCGGCCCGCCGATCGTGCCGCCAAACTGGTTATATACGAGCATCGGTTTTTGCGATTGACCCGGGGGAACGGATTCCGGCCACGCTTTCAGGTGCTGGTTGCTGTGGTATTCGAAGGCCGAACCGTGTACCTCATTCGTACCGCTCTTGATTTGCACGTTGATCGTAGCGCCTCCGGCCAAGCCTTGCTCCGCGTCGAAGCTGCTGGTGACTACGTTGACTTCCTGGATCGACTCGAGCGCCGGAATATAGGAAACGATGTGCGGCAACTGCACGGTAGTGGAGCTCACGCCGTCGATGCGTGTATTGTTCTGATCGTCGCTGGTGCCGTTCACGTGAAATTCCAGCGAACGGGACGGATTAGTCGGAATCGAATGCGAGTTGAAAGGTGGCGCGACCCCGGGCAACGTGCGGTAAAGCTGCTGGTAATTGCGCCCAAGCGGAACGGGAAGATTCTCCAGTTCCACGGAAGTGACGTTGGCGCGCGTTTCGGCGCGGTCGGTTTGGAGCACTGGTGCCTCGCCGCTGACAGTGACTGACTGTTCCATGCTCCCGACCTGGAGCTTCACATCGGTGCGCGTGATATTGTTGGCCTCAACCACAAGATCTCGCCGCTCGAAGGTCTTGAAGCCAGCCACCGCAACTTTGATGGTGAACGTGCCGGCCTGAAGGGTCACGAAGTTGTATTCGCCGACCCCGTTGGTAGTCGTGCTGGCCGCCACACCGGTATTCTGGTTGGTGGCAATGACTGCCGCTCCCGGGATCGCTGACCCGTTCTGATCCACCACATTACCGACAATGGACCCGTACAGCACTTGTGCAGAAGCTGGATGTGCGCCAGTCAACGCGATCGCCAGTCCAATCGTGCAAATCGCAAGGACTAGTCGGCAGAAGAAAGCCCGTCCGAAGCTCGACACAGATTGAAACGAAACGCTGTGAAGATACATATAGCCTCCGGGAAAGGAGAGAGTTCAGATTATCCAGAGTAAATTTTGGGGGCAGAATCCTGCGGACCGGTTTTGCAGAATGTAGACGCACTCTAGTCGCCACTCGCATACGTCAATCAGGTCTCTACCTGGATGGCGTTTGGCTCGCTATATAACAAGCAAAACGGCGCGTGTCAACGACTTTGAGAGATGCTAGAGATGCTCGCGGGAACAACCACATAGGCGCTGGCGCCGGTGACGCTGTTATGGAACGTCTCGCCTAGCGTGACGAAATAGTCTGATGCGCCATGTTGCTCACTTTCAATCAACACATCTCGGTACCAATCCTGAGATGCTGTTGGCCCGAGCCAAAAGTGCGCAGGGGATCATGATCCACCCAGGCCAAACCGTTAACCTCGATTATTCGCTAACGCAAGCGTTTCCGCTGCACTGCAAGGAAACCTGCGCCTTCAGCTTGGGTTAGTTGGGTACGGCCAGTGGCAGACCACAGACAAGCACGGCCCAACGGTCACGCCGGAGCAGGGCAGGGGCACACTATAAGGTCAACGGTCTAGGATTTGCGACCAATGCAATATTCCCGGGGCACAAGGCGAGCGTAGGGGTTAAGTATTTTCATGAATTCGCGTGCAGCTCGACCTATCAGGGATACGCACTGCAGATTTCCGGTGCGATTACGTTCTGACAGACGAAGAGAACTGGCGAAAGGGCAGTTTCGCACGCCCCTATCCCCTGAACCTGGCGACAGACGAAGGTAGAACGAAAGTAGGATCGAACATGTCGAGACTATTTTATGTTGACTAGCGTTCGATTTCATAACATACTGGGCGCTCTTCAAGAGCGTGCCGCCATGGCCATCGATCGGAAGGAATTGGGATCGCGACTTCGACGGATTCGGGAGAGCCGCGCTTATACCCAGGAGGACCTCGCTGAACTGTTGGGAATCCCGAGGTCGAGCGTCGTTCAAATTGAATCGGGCAACCGGTCGGTAGACAGCCTCGAACTCATGAAACTATCGGAGGAACTCCGTTTTGATCCAAGAGGCCTGTTTGCAGAGGAATTCTCAGAGCAAAAAGACTCGGTGAGGGCCTTGTTCCGCGCGGAACCGCGAGCAGCCGCGGACAAGAACCTGAGTCAGGCGATTTCAAAGTGGTTAGGCCTTTGCCGACAGTTTACGCATTTGGAGAAACTTGTCGGCGCTGATCGTGGTCTTGTGCCGCCGGTTCGCTATGACATGCCTGAGCCGCGAACCAAGTGGGAGGCGATTCAACAAGGGACGGCCGTTGCGGACCAAGAAAGAAGCCGGCTCAAGCTCGGACCTGGCCCGCTGCCGGAGCTGCCGGAAATCATGGAAAGCCAGGGCGTAAGGGTCGGGCTGCTTCCGCTGGATGATTCGATTTCGGGCCTGTTTCTGACCGACGAAACCGTTGGCTTGACGGTTCTTGTGAACTCGCGGCACTCGGAGCAAAGACAGCTGTTCTCTCATGCTCATGAGTACTGCCATTTGCTTTTTGACAGACAGAAGGAGGGCGTCGTCAGCCGATTAGAAAATCGCGAGGACCAAACCGAGGTAAGGGCCAATTCGTTTGCGGCGGCATTTTTGATGCCGGAAGGCGGTGTCCGCGAGTTCTTGTCGGGTGTGGGGAAATCGCAGGATGTGCCCACTCTGCAAGAGGTGTATGACGAGGAGGGTGGTACTGTCCGTGCACAGCGTCGCGGTCCGTCTCAGCCGCACGGCCTTCAGTTCTACGATGTTGCGCGTTTGGCGTTCTACTTTGGTGTGAGCTATGAGTCCGCGCTGTGGCGGCTAAAGAGCCTGCAGATCATCTCGGAGGAGGAAAGAGAATCGCTTGCGCAGAAACAAACCTCCGCAAGTGCCTTTCGCAAAGTTCTCGGCGAAAGGTTCTCGCGCCACAGAGAGCGCTTCAGGAAGCGCGAATCCGCCTTTCAACACAAGCTGCTGAGCATGGCCCTTGAGGCATTCCGTCTCGGTGAAATCACTCGATCCAAGCTTAAGGAGATTGCCGGCAGTGCGGACGTCTCTAAGGCGGAGTTACATACCCTCCTGGACGGTATCGACGTTGAATCGGCCTCAAGAGCGGAAGAAGTTCGTATTCCTTCTTAGATGTCATGGCCTGGCAAAGTAAACCGTCGGATATGAGGACCAAACCGGACACCAGCTGCGGGCAGGCGAGCGCTGCCGTTCCCGCCGATGCGGAACAAACCGGAGCGCTCAGGTCGACTTCGCGCTCCGATTACAACGCCTTTGCACATCTGACGGCGGAAAAGTCAGAGATCTATCGCGCGGTTCTGAATGTGTTTGTGGAAGCGAAGGCCCGGTTTGTCATTCATCTTCGGCCCGCAGACGTGGAAAGGCAGCTGGCGGAAAGATCCGCGAGGCACGCGGACGCCACGGCCATAGAAGGGACATTGCAACAGCTGGTGGCGTGGGGAAATTTGGAGGCGCACCCCGACACTGCCGAAGTGTCGACGGTGCAGGACTTTTGGCGAGTTCGGAATCTGTACCAGATGTCTCCTGCCGGCGAAGCAGCCGAAGCGGCGCTATCGGTGTTCGAGCAGTCGCTCAAGCGGCCAGGCGAACTACAGGCGGCCGCCCTCGATGATATACGCAAGCAACTGAGCCAAGTCATCTCGCTTTCCTATCGGGAAGACGTGGACGACGCGGAGGTCTTTAATACGTTCTCCCTCCTGCGGCAGCGGTTTGAAGAGCTCACCGCGCAGGCCCAGAGGTTCATTGGTGGGCTGCAGCGCCGGATGGAGTTGCAGGGGCTGAATGTTGAATCCTTCCTTACCTACAAGCAGCGACTGATCGACTATCTGGAGCGGTTTTTGTCACACCTGGTTCTGGCCGCCCACGAGATTGCCATGACCATTCAATCGATCGACCCGGAGAGGATCGCCCCCTTGCTTCGCCGGGCGGCGGAACGGGAATTGGTGGATCGGCTGATGGCCACCGACGAGGATCGCGCGGCCGTACAGCAAGCGTGGCACCAACGCTGGCAAGGGTTGTGCGCATGGTTTGTTGGAAGCGAGAGGCGGCCGTCGCAAGCCGAGGAGCTACGTTGCGCGGCACGCGCGGCGATTCCTTCTCTCGTGGCGGCGGTCACGGGCATCAATGACCGTCGATCGGGACGCAGCGATCGGACGGCGGACCTGCGGGCCTTGGCGCGGTGGTTTGCCGAAGCCGAGGACGATCAGGCAGCCCATCGATTGTGGCGCTGCGCGTTCGGGCTCCATTCCTGCCGGCATCTGTTGATCGACGGCGAAACGCTGGACCAGCGTGGCACTGAACCGGTGCCGTCGGGGACGAGCTGGATCGGTGCCCCGCCGCTGCGAATTTCGCCGCGTCTGCACGTCTCGGGGCGATATACGGCGCGCGGACGGCCTCTCCAGGTCATCGACCGGAGCGCGGAACGAGCGAGATTGGCCCAACAGGCTGCCCAGGAGGCGCAAGAGATCCTCCACTGGCAGCAAATGCTCGCGAGCGGACAACGCCGCCGCCTGTCCGAGCTGGGCGAGCTGCCAGACGGGGCCTTCCAGCTGCTTTTGGACCTTCTCGGTGACGCGTTGGCTGCGAAAACCGGACCCCATCAAGCCGTCTCCCTCACCTCGAGCGATGGCGCGCTCCGTATCGATCTTGAGCCGACAAACGACGGAGCGATGGCCGTCATTCGCACGAGTTCCGGGGCCTTGATTGGCGAAGAGCACTACCTCACGGTTCGTCCGATCCTCGGAGATCGTGCCGAACCAGAGGACCCGCCCCCCGCAGAACCGGTGCCCCTGCTTGTGGCCAAGGATTAGAGTATGGAAGCGCATATCCCGCCGCTACCACCCAAGCTAGCGAGCAGCGTGAATGTACAGACTCAGCAGGAGCGGGGACGTGCCCTCACCGCACTGTTGCGACGGCCACTGCTCGCCCCCGGCGGGAAAGACGATGCCGATTTTCTGTTGGTTCGCCGCCATGCGGTGTGGCTACGGGAGTGGTTTTCGAAGCATTGCCAGTGGACACTCCACGTAGGAAGCGAACTCGCGCGCCTTCGCAAGACGCCCGGCCATCTGAACGACTCCACGCGACCGCTGCTCGACACGGCCGACCGGCCGTTTACAAGACGACGATACGTCGTGCTGTGTTTGACTCTGGCGGCCCTTGAGAGATCCGAACGGCAGACCGTTCTGCGGCGCCTGGCCGATGATATCGCCGCCGAGTTTGCGTCAGACGCAGAACTCGAGCGCCAGGGAGTGTCCTTTGACTTGGCCGTGCGCGAGCATCGTCGAGATCTGATAGAAGTCATTAAGTATTTGATCAGCCAGAACGTCCTGACGCGCGTGGATGGCGACGAGCAGCACTTTCTGGCCTCTCGGCAACACGACGTACTCTACAACATCAATAGCGCGGCCTTGGCCGCCCTGCTGAATGCGAGGAGGGGGCCGTCCACCATCCGGGCGCAATCAACCGAAGAGCGGATCCGCTCCATGGCAGACGAACCGTTTCCCGACACCGAAGAGGGGCGGCACCGGCGCTTGCGCACACGACTCTTTCGCAGGTTGCTGGATGATCCGGTGGTGTATTACTCGGAGCTCAGCGAGGAAGAACGCGAATATTTTGTATCGCAACGCCCCTCGGTTGTGAAGGAGATCGAGAGCGCGACCGGATTGGCTCAGGAAGCTCGTCAGGAAGGCGTTGCGATGGTCGACCCGGAGGAATGGATGACCGACGTGAAGATGCCGGAAGAGGGCACGAACGGGCATGCCACCCTGCTCGTTGCCGAATATCTGGCAAATCGGCTTCGTCAAGGAATAACGCATCCGGTGAGCGTTCCCGCGCTGGAAATTCGCGCGGAGTCGCTCGTTCAGGAACATCGCCACCACTGGAGGAAGGACGTCGGCGAGCCGGGCGCAGCGGGTGTATTGCTCGAAGAAGCGCTCTCTCGTCTGGAAATGTTGCGGCTGATTGAGCTGGACCGCAAAGTGCAGACGGTCACGCCGTTGCCGGCGATCGGCCGGTTCGCGATCGGCACCGTTCGGGACGAAGCGGTCCCGGCGAATGAATGAGCTCGGGATCCCGGGTGTGCGGAAAGGAGCAGCGTGGACAGCGTCGAAAATAGAGACACGGTGACTTGTCGAGCGGCTTCGTTGCCGCAGGCAACCAGCGTGCGCTGGCAGCCGCTGCGATCGGGGCTCGTCAATTTCTATCGGTATGACCATCAGGAATTCCATTTTCACTGCGGCCGGCTGTTGCTGCGCGGAAACAACGGGACCGGGAAGAGCCGGGTGTTGGCCCTGCAGTTGCCGTTCTTGCTCGACGGGGAGACTGCGCCCCATCGGGCCGAGCCGGACGGCGATCCCGCCAAGCGATTTGAATGGAACCTGCTAATGGGCAAGTACGACGACCGCCTTGGCTATACTTGGATCGAATTTGGCAGGCGGGATGATGACGGTCTCGAGCACTATCTTACGCTCGGCTGCGGCGTGCGCGCGGTGAGCGGAAGGGGCATCGCCGGAAAGTGGTTTTTCGTCACCTCACAACGGATCGGGCGCGACCTTCGGCTGTGCTCTTCACTCGGCAACCCGCTGCCAAAGGATTCTCTGGTCGAAGCCGTGGGCGGTGCCGGCAAGCTGTTTACGACCGCTTCGGAATATCGCGCCGAAGTGAACCGCCGACTGTTTGAGCTGCAGCCGGATCGCTACGAGGCCCTGATCGACCTGCTGATCGAATTGCGTCAACCGCAGCTTGCTCGACAGCTCGATGAAGGCAGGCTGTCGAATGCGCTGAGCAGTGCCCTGCCGCCCGTGTCGCAGCGCATTGTCTCTCAGGTAGCCGAGGCCATGCGCGGGCTCGAGGAGGACCGCCGGACGCTCGACAACCTGGTGGCCGCCAAGCGCTCGGTGGATGCGTTCCTGCGAGAGTATCGGCAGTACGCCGCGATACTGGCGTGCCGGAGGAGCGACGAAGTACGCCGGGCGCAGAACGTGTATGAAAATCGGCAGCGGAAACTTCGAGAGGCGGAAACGGAGAGCGAGCAAGCGAAAGACCGGCGCCGGTCCTTCCTCGCGCGACAGGAGGAGCTGTCGCTCGAGTGGGCGCGTGCGCTCGGGGAAAAACAGACATTAGAGAGCAGCCCGGAGATGCGGTCGGCCCGTGATCTGGATGCCGCCGCGGTGCGGGCCGCAGAACGCCGCCGCGAAACCGAAAGAGTCGGTTCCGAACACAAGGAATCGGTGCGAGAACGAGAGTCTTCCGGACGTGCCCTCGCGCGATGCACGGACCAAGTCGAGGCCGCGCGCGCTGCCTTGAGGAAGCGTCTCGATGCGGCTCGTCTTGCCGCTACCGGCTGCGGCTTGGCGAAGGAACATGATGACGAGCGACTGCAAAGCGTGCTCGTCGACTCGTGCGATCGGGAGCTTATAGAAGAAGTCCAACGTTCCCTCGACGAGGCCATGCAAACCCGCCGCCGGTCGGTTCGGCTGCTCAGCCAGCTGAATGCGGACGCGGACGCCGCCAGGCGCACGTTCCAGGCCGAATCGGACAGGCGCGGCGAGGAACAAGAACGCGTCGCCGAAGCCAATGAAGCCGCGCGCCTCGCCGACCTGGAGGTCGCGGCTTCGGTCGTGGCACTGGTGGAGGCATATCGTGAGTGGTGTGCAGCCGCAGCGGTTTTGGCGCCCGCGGCGGCTGCCGAAGTCGTGCCGGATATCTCCGGGTGGTGTGAGGCGAACATCGATGCCGCGAGTCCCGTGCGCCGAGCAGTGGATCAGGCGTTTGCGGAATTCCAGCGCAGGGCGGCCTCCGAGCGAGCCGCGAGAGAACAGCAGGCGGGGATCGTTGAGGAGAAGCTGCGCGCGCTTCAGGACCAGAAGGAGCGACTCTTGAAGGGCGAACATCAGCCGCCCCCTCCGCCTTATACCCGCGATCCCGAAGCTCGCCGGACAAGCGACGGGGCGCCGTTCTGGGCTCTTTGCGAGTTCTCGGATCACGTACCGGCCGAACAGCGAGCCGCGGTTGAGGCGGCGATGGAATCTTCTGGATTGCTCGACGCCTGGGTGAATCCCGAGGGGACGATCCTGAACTGTGAAATGCGTTTCGACACGTTCCTGTTGGACGACGGGCAAAAGGCGGGATTTCCGGGCCGCCCGACTCTGGCCGACGTGCTCCGGCCCTCGGCGGATCGCCCCGGTGGCGCGGCACGAGTGCCCGCAGAGGTGATCGAACGCATTGTTCGGGGGATCGGGCTCGGCGAAAACGGTGGCTCCGTTTGGGTGGATTTCGAAGGACGATGGCAGATTGGACCGAAGACCGGCCGTTGGACGAAGCCCGCTGCCGAGCATATTGGCCAGGCAGCGCGTGAAGCGGCGCGGTTGCGGCGACTCGAAGAGTTGGATCGTGAGCTGGAGGTTTCAGAGCGGGTACTCGCCCGGATTCATGCGGCCCTCGGCGAAATTGATGAACAGGAGGCCGCCGCAAAGACCGAGGCAGCACTGGCTCCCGACGATAGCGGCGTCCGCAGCGCCGTTGCGAAACGCGATGCGCATCGACAGCAGCTCATGCAGAGGACGGTTCGCCTGCAGGAGGCGGAGGTGCGCGTTTCGAAGGCCAGGGAAATGCTGGAGCGAAAGATTGCCGAGCGGGATGCCACGGCCGCCGATCTGGGGCTGCGTGCGTGGATCGACGACTTGCGAAGCTTGGAAGACGCGCTGCAGGAGTATCAGCAGGAGCTAATATCGCTGTGGCGGGCGGCGCACGAGCACCTGTTTGCGGATCGGGGTGCCCGGGAGGAGCGCTCGCGCTGGGAAGGTCACCGTCTTCGCGAGGATCGGTTGCAGGCAGCCCGGCAAGACGCGGAACAACGGGCCGCCGCCGCCGAGGCGGAACTCGCTACGCTGCGCGAGACGGTGGGAGCGGCGGTCGAAGAGGTGCAGCGGCGGCTGCGGGAACTCGAACAGCGTCTCGAGCATACGCGGGTCGAGCAGCGGGAGGCCGACAAGATGTTGGGCGCGACGGAGGAGCGCGTCCAATTGCTGGCGGCTTCCATTGAGGACCTCCAGCAGGAGATCGCAGCGGACGCTCTCGCTCGAGCGCGCACGATAGAGCATCTGACTCGGTTCGCACGCACCGGCCTGCTCCATCTGGCGATCATCGAGGAGCCGTGGCTCGGCAGAGCGTACGAGGAGGAGCCTTCCGTCACCGCTGCGGTAGAACTCGCCAGGCAAATCGGTGCAGCCCTAAGCGGAGTCGAATACGGCGATGAGGTCTGGGACAAGAATCAGAAATTGATTCATCAGCACGTACAGGAGTTGACCAGCGCTCTCGAAAGCCACGACTACCGTCCCGAGTACACCACGGATAACGACGTGTTGGTGGTTACCGTGCTTTTTCAAGGCGAGCGCCGCCAAATGAACGACTTCGGCTCTCTGCTGGCGGAGGAGATCGTCAATCGCGGCGCGTTGTTGACGGCCAAAGAGCGGGAGATCCTTGAAAATTACCTGATTCACGATGTTGCGGTCGAACTCGGATCGCTCATCCGCCGCAGCGCGGAGTTGGTGCGCGATATGAACAAGCAGCTGCAGCTGCGTCCGACCAGTACCGGCATGATGCTGCAGTTCAAGTGGGAGCCGCTGCCTGAAGGGCCGGCTGCGTTCTATGAGGCCAGAAAAAAGCTGATGGGGGAAAGTTCCACCTGGTCGCAAGCGGACCGTATGTTGCTCGGCGATTTTCTGCAGGAGCAGATCCGCCGCGTGCGAGAGGCCGAGCCGACCGGCACCTGGCAGGAGCAGCTCACGATGGCCCTCGACTATCGCAGCTGGCATCAATTTCACGTCGAACGGAAACAAGATGGCGACTGGCATCGACTCACTCGGCGCACGCACGGCACTGGTTCCGGCGGTGAGAAAGCGTTGGCGCTGACCATCCCGCAATTTGCCGCCGCAGCCGCATATTACGGCAGCGCCGGAAAGTTCGCGCCGCGGCTGATCCTGCTCGATGAAGCCTTTGTCGGCATCGATGCCGATATGCGCAGTAAGTGCATGGGCATGCTGCACGAATTCGATCTCGATTTCGTCATGACCAGCGAGCGCGAGTGGGGATGCTATGCCACACTGCCTGGACTGGCCATTTATCAGCTCTCCGCACGGGCGGGAGTGGATGCCGTATGGGCTTCGCGCTGGGTTTGGAATGGACGCGAACGCGTGCAGGACACCGGCGGGCCAGCAGGACACGGGCGGGAGGAAGAAACTGCCCAAAACCGTACCGTCGACTACGCTCGGAATGGCGACCTAAAGCTTTCCCTATGATCCAGGACCTACAGCGCCTCCGGCAGGCACTTGGCAAGGCAACCCTGGCACGCCTGATCCAAGGCATGGCTGCTCGCTTGCGCTCGGGTCAACCGCTTAACGGTACTTTGACGTTGTCGGATGCCTCGGAACAAGAGCGATCGGCGATCGATCAATTTCTAGGGCGGCGGCCTTCCTCAGGAATGCCGATGGTCGTGCGACTGGCCGAAATGGAACGCGTGCTGCGCGAAGGTGGCATATGTGATTCGCTCTGCGAGGCGGTTCAGGCCATTGTCGGCCCGATTGAAAATCAACGCCGAGTCCGCGATTTGGCCGCGGAACGCTGGACCGAGCTGTTCACGTCCCTCGAACCGGCGATGGCGGAGCTGCCCGAATACCGAGACTGGCTCGTGGGGATTCGCTCGACCGGCTTGCTCAAAAAATGCAGCGGTGGCGATTGCGTATCCGCCAGCGTTCTTCTCCGTCACACCTTATCCGTCTTGCGCCAGATTCCGCAGCCCGTGGTTCCCCTGGCCGAACTTGCGGCGCGCGCCACCGGCGACAGCCACGCGCTCGACGCCGGAAAGCCGCTGTCGACTCTCTGTTTGCGAGCCATCGCGCAGCAGCAAGGGCTTAAGCTGTCCCGCTCCGCCGGTTTCCGACGCCAGTTGTGGGAACGTGTGGGCGTCGTGGTTGATGAACTCTCAGCGCCCGTACTGGTGCTCAACCTTCGCGCGGCCCGGTCAACGCTCGTAGGTCAATTTCTGAATCTGATGGCGAACTCGGGCGAGCCATGCCATCTGACGGTTCGCCAGCTTCGCACAGTGGACGGACGGGCCTTCGGAGAATGGACCAGCCGCACAATCTATGTTTGTGAGAATCCCAGCGTCATCGCGGCCGCGGCCGAGCGTCTCGGCTCTCGCAGCCTGCCGCTCATATGCACGGCCGGGCAGCCCGCCTCCGCCGCACAGCTTCTGCTCGGGCACCTCTGCCAGGCGGGTTGCCGGCTGCGCTACCACGGGGATCTGGACACGCCGGGAATCGCCATCGCCAATCTGCTGATACGGCGGTTCGCTATGGAGCCCTGGCGGATGAGCGCCGCCGACTACGTTTCCCGCGTGAGCCTGGACGGCCCGCCGCTTCGAGCCCGCATCTTCGACGCCGTCTGGGACGATCAACTTTCTCGAGAGATGCGTTCGCGCGGGAGGGCCGTTCTGGAAGAGAGTGTTCTGGACTCGTTGATTTCTGATCTCGAATGTCGCACTGATGATGGGCAGAGCCGCTGCGCCTGAACAGCACGATTAGGTCATTCGGTCACTTAGATCAGGCGACGGTTCATGGCAGCGGTCTGCGAACCCCTCGACGCACCAGCAAATGCTGGTGAATCTTTTCGCTGAACTCCGTTTGTCCGATTGCCTTCCCAGTCGTGCCGGGCCAATCATCCGTGCCGAAGGGAGAAGCCAGCAGCCCATTCTTATTGTAGAGGTTGGGTTTCATTGCATTCCTGATTGCCCGAGCCGACGCCGCCTGATCAGTCAAGGAGTGGCGAAGAATCGAAAAGCTGCGAGTGGAAAGGACCTGAGGAATGGCTGAGCGCACCCCCTCCCGCGGTTTTGCCTTAGCGTTGATTCGGCGCTCAAGAGCAGCCCTCGGCGTCGGGTCACGGCATGCCGTGCCCGTCCGTGATGTAAGAGGTCGCACTGTTTGGCGCACGCGAGCGGCCTAGAAGCTATTCGATAGCACTACTACGTCCTGATTGTGAACCCGAGTCCCTGCCTGCCACTCGAAACCCACGAACCAGTCAATGCTTTGCACATTGTTGGTATCCGTCCAAAACGCGTGGAAGCGATCGTCAGATCCGGCCGCGATGTCAGTGTAGTCGCCAATGAAGCCGCCGCTGAAAAAATAACGAGTATTGATTGGCTGAGTTGTAACCGTGTCGGTCACACCCGTGGTCAGGTCCGTCACCACGTAATCCAGCCGAGCATTGTTGATAAACGGCCCCAAAGTCGTGCAGTTGTTTCCGCTCAGGCCGGGTGAACCCAGTTTCGCGCACGTCTGCCACGGTGAAACGACGTCTGCTGCGTATGCCGACATGTATACACGACCGTTTGCAGAAACGGACACTGCCGGGAACAATGTGTCCACTCGACGTGGTGTCGCTGGCGCATTCAGCGTGCTGTCGTCCGGCTGCGTAACCGGGTAGCCAATCGCGGTCCGCGTGGACGCATCTGCCGACGGCAACACCAGAGCCGGCGCGCTCCAGGTGGCTCCGCCATCGCTCGACTTGCTGTACAGGGACGCTGCGTGACATCCTGAATTGGTGCGGCCGGTGCACAACCCGCCGGCGTTGCTCATCATCGAGTCCCATGCCACATATATGTCGCCGTTTGGCGCTACGTCGGCAGCGGGATAACTATTGTTTCGAAAGGCGGTGTCAGCCACGGGGATGATGTCGACGACCGGCGACACTGCAACCGGTTTGCTCCAGCTCTTGCCTCCATCGGTTGACTTCACCACCCATATATTGCCCAAAGTAGCGAGGCGTGTCGCTCCGTCCCAAAACACATATACCGTGCCATCCGAAGCCACCACCGGCCGCGAGCCCTGGCTGTAGAGCACGTTGCCCCCAATCAGTTCCGGGCTGCTGAAGGTTTGCCCGCCGTCACGGGACACCGCCACGGCGATCGGCGACTGTACGAAGTGTCCATTCGCGGGATTGAAAATAAATCGCGTCCACGTCACGTAGACGTTGTCGCGAAACGGGCTCGCGGCGTGGGCATCCGCCGTAAGCCATGGTTTGTCGTTTAGCGTCGAAGGCGCCGTCGTCTGATTGATGAACACCGGGCTACCCCAGCTTAGGCGGCCGCTGGCGTCAAACGTGCCCCTGTTCACCGCCACGGTGTTGTCCGGCATGGTACGGTCGAATCCGAGGCCTGCGTAAAAGACGTGTCCATGACTGTCGAACGCCACCGAGGGGTCCCCGCCCGCATGGTATGGACCTCCAACCAGAAGTTCGACTCCGGGAATTAGAGTGCCTGTGTTCGATCCATCGGGCTTCGACGCGCAACACCACGTGGCGCCGCCATCGTTCGAGAAATAAGTTCCCGAGTATCCATCGCCGAATGCGCTGCAGGGTGACGTCCCGATGGTGCACGTCCAGGTTGCGGTTACGTAATCGTTCAACCCGGCGACGATCCGCTGGGAATTGTTGGGATCAACGGCGATCGCCGTTTCATTTTGAGGCGCTCCCGCCGTGTCTTGGCTTGCGGCCACGTCCGGAGGAAGCACGCTCGTGCCGTCCAGAGAACTCGATAGCACCGTGCCCGGCATAATCAAAGTCGAGGGGCTCGAATTGTTTCCTTCTTGGAAGGTTGTGTCCGCCTCGGATTCGATGAAAGCCGAAAGACGAATCTGCAATCCCGCGGTTCCGTTCACGGACGCCACTTTGCCCGCGAGTGTATTGACGTCATAGGTTTCGTTACCATTGGAGCTCGCATTTGCGCCGGCTGCGGCGCTTGCGCCGCTCCAGTCACCGACAAGGATGGTCAGCGATGCCAGAGCTGCGGCGGCCAAACATACAATCAGGATTCTTTTCATGGATCCTCCACGTGAAGTCGTTCAGGAGTTTTCGCTCTTTCTTTCCAGCGGGTGGGATAGCCCGGAAAGCGTGACGGTCCGTCATTCGCGGCGGACTTCGAGAGCGGCGTTGGACTTAGGAGCCCGATAAACTGTTACCTGTGGCCACAAGGCCGTCAAGTACCAAAAAAGCTTGGTACCACATCCGGTGATGTGCGGAAGGCAACCAAGACTGTGTTCGTGTTTTGCGCGCGACAAAGCGGCCCACCTTTTCAGATGAAAGCGTGCGCCCACTCATCTCCTCGCGCCCTTAACCGGGAAAACTCTCTTTGGAACTCAAATTTCACTTTAAGCCACCTTGCGTTTCCGTTTGCGCTTTCGCTACTCCAGACTCGGCAGTATGCGAAAGGCTTTGTTCCTTCCCCAGCGATAAACCCTAAAGTCTTTGTCCAGGGTCAAAATTTCCGGCGTTTCATATTCATCTGCCAAACAAATCAGGCAGGCGTCCGCCAAATCAATCCTCCGGTCCCGGTATTTTCTCAGTAGTCGTCTCACGGCCAGAGCGGTGTCGGACAGCCGAACGGGAATTTGAAAAATCCCGGCCGCCACGTTTTCGAGGACAACCTCAGGTGCGCCGCGGAGACCCCGCAACAAGTAACAGCTCTCAGCGATTACCGACTCACAGGTGATCAGCGGCGCGCTCAGTGCCCGTACGGCTTCGGCGCATGCGGCATGAAAGGTCTCGCTGCGGTCCAACAGTGCCACAATCACGCCCGTGTCGACCAGAACCGGCTTCACCGCCCGAAGTCCTGCAGATGCCGCCTGTTTGAGCCTAGATCGGCTGTGCCGGAGCAAAACTTTCCCAGCCCGATCACCCGCTGCTTCTTCTTTCCCAAACGGCTGGCTTCCAGGATTCGCAAACCCTCTCTCACAACCTTAGAGGGGGTCCAGCCCAGTTCACGCACCATCGTTTTCAGCCGCCTCAGCGACCGCTCGTCAAGCCTCGCTTGCACCACATTGCGCATGGCTTATTGTACTACATTTCCATAATTGTATGACAACTATCATCCATGCACAGCGCCGTGACAGTCTAGCTTAGCTAAGCTAAGCGAAACGGTGAAGGGCTCGCAGGTTCATCCTCAGACTTCGGTCCTCGCATTCATCAGGCTTCCAGTCGTAAATGCAAGGAAACAGAATCGGCCCACCCGGACGGCAAAGGAGATCGAGAAGATCATCACGCGTCCCGGAATAGGTATTAGTTGCCTCGCGTATCGTGTACCCATCTCGCGGTTTTCATGGCCACTGTTGGCGCCACGCGACATCCTCGGTGGGCTTCAAACAGGGTTCAGCTTACCGGCGCGGAGGCCAGGCCAATATGCTTATCGGCACCTCCGTAGTAAAAGAGCCAATGATTCCCGTCCCGAACGAGTCCTTCCACAAACACGACGTTCGGAACCTGACCCACTTTTTCCCATTCCTGCTGCGGCCAGAATATGGGGTGGTCTGCACGCGCCAAGACTTTCGTTGGGTCCGTCTTGTCGAATAGAACCCAGCCAGTGGAATACACGAATTTGTCGTCCGCGCCGTTGTAGATCAGGAAAATGCCCTCTGATGTCAAAACCGGCGGAGGGCCTGGTTCAACAACCTGCGAATCAAACGTGCCTGGGCGGCTGGACAGAACCGGATGATCAAGCGCTTCCGTCCAGTGGAGCAAGTCTTCGGAGTAGGCAACGCCCATTTGGGTATCCTGGCCACGCGCGCCCCCGAGAAAATACATCCAATACTTCCCATTGATTTTTGGGGGGGGACAATTGCACCAGATTTCGTCCATTTCACATTCCCCTTGCCCTTGTAAGCAGGAAGGACAATCCCTTGCCGGCGCCAGTGGATCAAATCGGTAGATGTGGCGAGAAAGAGTTGGGCATCTTTGGAAGGCGAACCGCACTATACAATCTCGCGCACGCGGGCGGGCCGCTCGCAGTCGTCGCCAAAATCGTTTTCACAAAAGTTCGCCGATCGAGAAGAGTCATTTGGCCGAGACCTTGGCGCAGGACAAATCGCTGCCCTCCCCAGAAGCATGCCCTCGCAGAACGGGCGGTGTATTTAGTATTCGATCTTCAGGCCAAATTGAATAGTTCTTGGCCCGCTGGAATCTGTCACAGCACCAAAGCCGCAAGCAAGGGGCCCCGGGCATCCGGGACTGCCGACGGGCTGAAATGGGGTGGCAAGATTGGGGGCAAATCCGCTCGGTGCCGAATAGATGTGCCTGTTGAATACGTTGAAGAACGAAGCGCGGAAGTCGATGTTAGCCTTTTCACCAACGATCCGTGTCCTCTTGCCAAGGGTAAAGTCTTCGTTCCGGCCGCCGAAGGTTCTAGCACTGGCAAGGGATCTCGGTTCATTGCCAAAGGTGAAAGGAGCTGCAACGGTGAAGGCGCTGGGATTCCAAAAGGGAGTCGTGGAAGGATTCAAGTTAGATTTATTAGTTTCATTGACCCCAGAGATCACATTGACTCGCGCTAGTCCAGTCAAGTGACAGCCGGCGAATAAAACGTCGCCGGCCGTTCCGCCGCAAGGCCCGTATACCGTCGTAGGTGTTCCAGACTTGTAGCTCGCAATGCCAGAAACATACCAGCCACCGACGACTCGATCCATTGCGCCACCTGCATTGAGATAACGCTTACCGTGGCCAACAGGGAGCTCATAGAAGAAGCTAGCCACCAGCGATTGGGGCGTATCCAGCTGACTCACGGCCTTCTCCGCCTTCCGGTCGTAAGAGTTCTGGCCAATAAAACTGTTTGTCCCGATAAACCCTGAAACACCGGGACCGGCAGAATCCGCATCGGTAATATTCTTTGACACTGTATAGGAAACCAGGAAGCTCAGCCCTTGCGCAAAGCGCTTGTTCAACTGCAACTGCATGGCGTGATACGTCGAGTTGCCGGTGCGGTCCGGCGTGAAGGAATTATCTTCCTGGTTAAAGTCGCCATACTGAGGAAATGGCCGCAGAAGCTGATTGATGTTTCCACTGAACGTCGGATAAGGCAGTTTGACTCCCGCGGCGATAGCCTTCGGGCATCCGTTGTTGGAAAGGCAGGTGGCGTTCATCGTCAGCTCGCTGCCAAGTGAGAGGAACGAGGGATTCACTTGATTCGGAATAATATCCAGGGCCGGCAAATGAGTGCCTTTGGATCCTACATAGGCCACGCTCAGGGCCAAGTTCGACATCAGCTGCCGCTGCACGTCAAGGTTCCAAGTTTGAATGTCGGCAGGCCGCCCGCTGTTTGCCGCAACATAAATGACTCCGTTACTCCCATTCTGCGCTTCGGGGGTGAAAGGACCGGAATCAGGGAAAATACGTGTCACTCCGTTGTCAATTTGCGTTGGGCCGCCATTTGTGACGTTCACGGTCTGCCGGTTGAAGAATCCCAAACCATCCTGATCGGCGAAGGATCCTTCCTTTAGGGGTTCGTAGAAGATCCCGTAGCCGCCGCGGAGAACGGTCTTGCTGTTGACACTGTAAGCGAACCCCAACCGTGGACCAATTGCCTTGCCGTAAACATCCTGCGGCCGCTTGCGGCCGTTGCGCCCGGTTCCCGTTCCGAAATAAGTATAAGCTCCGAGGATTCCTCCCGCGCCGGGGTTGGGAAGTGTCGGGTCGACCATTGAAAAGCGGTCAAACGCCTCCGTCGCAGGCAGGTCAATATCATAGCGAAGCCCATAGTTCAGAGTTAAACGCGATGCGAGCTTATACGAGTCTTGGCCATAGAATGAGAAGTCTTTGTATCGCACTCCACTAAAATTGCCGTAGTTGAGAGTGGTGGTGTCCGAAAGACCAAAAAGTGAACTAGCGACTGCATTTCCCCCAGCGCCATTATTGCTGGTCTGGGCGGCATTAAAATCGAATTCACCGGAGGACTGGGTTAAACGTCGCACGTTGAATTGCAACATGCGGACTCCGCCGCCGAACTTGAAGTTGTGCTTGCCCTTAACCCAGCTGACAGAGTCATTTAACTGGTAAACGTTGTCCGCAAATTCTGAGTCGCCGCAATTGTTCAGCTGTTCCTGATAAGGCGTGCCGATGAATTTGATGCACGGGAACGTCGTGTTCTGCACGCCCTTGAGTCCGATCTTTGCCGGGTACCCTTGCCCCAAACTGTTTGAAACTTCGCCGCGGAATCGGCGGCTAAATCCGAACAGGAATTGATTAACCACTGAAGAATTGAATATATAAGTATCGCCGAAACGTGCGTACCGCGTATTCTGCGGCGTGCTTGAACCGAAAATCGGACCCAGGTCCGAAGTGCCCCCGGTCTTAGTGTTGTCGTAGTCAAAGCCACCTGAAACCCGATGTTTGTCGGATAGGATATGATCGATTTTCACGTCAAAGAGGTTCGCGCTTGTGCTGCTGATGGTATGGTCTATCACGTTGTTGGTAAGGCCGCCGTTGGTGGCGGGAAGAAGTGCAAAGACATTCGTCATCACTGCGCTGGGTGTGAAATTAGGGTCGTTCGTTAGGACGTTGCCCGGGATTGCCGCGTGTGTGGTGGGATCGTAAAGCTGGGCGCCAGGCAGCAACGCGGAAAAGTCGCCTTTTCTAAAGGCCTCATTTGGGAAGCTGTCCACGCCGGTACCACCAGTCCGGAATCGGAATCCCTCATAATCAAAGAAAAAGAAACTCTTGTTTTGCCCGTGATACAGCTTAGGAATAAATATGGGGCCGCCCGCTGTAGCACCGAAGTCATTCTGTGTGTTAACGGACTTTGGTTGTCCAAGCGTGTTGTTTTTCCAACTGTTGGCGTCCAGCGCTCGGTTTCGCAGGTAATCGTAGACCGAGCCATGAAACTCATTCGTGCCGGATTTCATCGTCAGACTGACGATGCCGTCACCAGACTCACCAAATTCAGCCGAAAAATTGCTTTGCAATACCTTGAATTCTTGTACTCCGTCCGTTGATACACCTTTATTCCATTGCGTATTAGGAGAAACCAGAGAGATCGAGACACCATCGACAAGTACGTCGGTGCCCCCTTCCTGGCCCCCATTCACCTTAAAGTCATCGCTTGAATTACTGCCGGGGTCGTTGGCTACACCTCCGACAAATCCCGGGGTGAGCGTTATGAACTGCACTGGATTACGAATGGTTCCGGACACTTCGAGCGGCAGGTTTGCGACCAAGCTCGACTGAACTGTCGACCCGATATCGGACGTCGCACTTTCCAGTTGGCTCGCATCCGCACTCACCACTACGTTTTCCGAGACCATTCCCAGCTGCATCTGAATGTCCAAAGTCACGGTTGTCCCCGTCGGTACCGTAACCCCCTCCCTGACGTATTTTTTGAAATTGGGGGCTTCTACAGTCAGGGCATAGCGCCCCGGAGGCAAGTTGGGAGCGGAGTAGAGGCCTGCGTCCGTAGTTTCCGTGGAAACAGTTGCGCCCGTGTCCAAATTTCGCACGGTAACGGTGGCCTTAGGAAGGGCGGCCCCCGTCGAATCGCTCACGGTTCCTTGGATATTGCCGCTATTGCTCTGTCCATTGGACAACGAGACTACGAGCGCACAAGCTAGAAAGCCCAAGAAGTATTTCATTGACCGCCTCCACACATGCAGCCCAAACGGCCATACCCTCAAATCCTGCCGCCAAACCGGTCTCACCCTAGGCGGGTCCGCGGCGTGTGACAGGTTTGGACCTTGTCGAACGCACCCCAACTGCTGCCATGTTAAGGAATTTACGCCGAGCCCGGCCTGCAAGTAAAGCCTGCATGTCTACGACAAAGCCATCTCTTGCCGAAGATATTCAGACTGATGAACGATGGCAGCTCGTACAGCGATCGTACCTAGACTAGCCGGCCGTTTCAGAAAAGCCTTAGGCTCCGTGAACTCCTGGAGTACATCACCGAGCAGACTATTGTCGGGCATACGCAAGAACTAACCGAACATCACATAGGCAGCGCGGTGTTCCACAAGCCCTCAGATTATAGCTCTCTGGAAGACAGCTCAGTGCGGGTGCCCGCACGACACCTGCGGCTCAAGCTGCACGAGTATTTTGACGAGGAGGGAAGAAACGAGCCAATAGTTCTTACAATACCAAGAGGCTGCTACACACCGATATTCAAACCTAGCTGCTAGGGTCTTGCGTTGCAAGCTCCCCTTCGAAATCTTCGGATCGAAAACCACGGGCACGCGCTGCGGCGCAGGAGTTGACAATTGAACCGGTTGGGACGTTTTCTGCGCACTGAAGATCACGCCAGTGTGGGCGACCATATTGTCCACGATAGTCGACACAACCTGCGTTCGCCCCGACAACTCACTTCGCGACTTGCTTGGATCAGATTGCGCCTTCTGCGGCGGCACAGGAGGCTCCGCGACTTGTGGCAGCAGGCCTGGAGGAGTGGCGTCAAACTCGACCGCAATCTTCTCGGTGTCTTTGGAGTCGGCTTGCTTGCGGTCCAGGTTGCCCTCGAACTGCCCTCGAACAGGCCTGGATCAAGAATGATTGGTGTCCTCTGCGGCGTGAGAGTTTCCTGCTGGGTGACCACGTTCTTCGTCTTGAGCGGATCCACTTCGAGATCGGCCAGAACTTGGTCCACGATAGCAGAATCAATCTGCTTGCGCCCCGCAGCATATCCAGCAAGCAGGGCGTTGAAACACAGGTTGTTAATGTTCCGTGGAATGCCTTCGCTGTGCCCCGAGATTCTTTCCAGAGCTCTGGTGAGTGAACAGCTGTGGTCCTGCATAACCCGCTCGTCGAAGTCGGTGCTCGATGTATCCAACGATTTCCTGACGCGCAAGCGGCTCCAAGCGACAGAGGATCGATATGCGCTGTCTAAGCTGCGTCAGGTTAGTGCTTGATAGCTTCTCAGCCAATTGCGTCTGGCCCACGAGAATAATTTGCATCAGCTTCGTCTGGGGCGTCTCAAAGTCGGATAGAAGTCGAACCGTTTCCAGCACGGAGTTGTCGAGGTTTTGACAATCGATGATCAGCACAAGGCGTCGACCGGCCAGCAGCTCGCGCGCGAGAACCTGGTTTAACCTCTCGTGCATGGTAACAATGTCTTGCGCCGTGGCATCGAGCCCCAAGCCGCTGAGCACGTAGCGCAAGAGCTCACGGGAATCACACTGGGTCTGGAATAGTAGGACTGCACGAGACGTCAGCTTTAGTTGGTTCAGGAGTTGGAATACCAATGTGGTTTTGCCCATACCCGGTCTGGAATAAGGGCCAGGAAGCCGCACCCCGCTTCGAGCCCGCGCAACAGGGAATTGAACGCTTTGCTGTGGGTTCGGCTAGGACAGATAAAGCGCGGATCCGGCGTCACGCCAAACGGCTGTTCTTTCAACCCATAGAATTCCAGGAACATAAAAGCCGTTACTTTCGATTCGCAAATGCCCGAGGCAATCCAGTAACAGGTACAGTTGCGACCGATCGCCCACCTGAATCGTGGGACGGCTGGTCACGGAAATCTTCCCTGCTGAGCGCGTAGAGAACCAACTCAACCCGGCTCGACAGACCCAACTTTTCAAAGACCCGAAAGACGTAGTTCCTGACCGTATGTTCGCCAAGATTAAGCGCCACGCTGATCTCTTGGTTTCTCATACCCTCCGCCACGAGGCGAACGATGTCCCGTTCGCGCGGCGTGAGCAATGCCTTCGCGTCTGCATTCTGAATCTGGAATGGTTTAAGGTTGGTGATCAGTTCGAGAAGAAATTCCAATTCAGCGTTGCTAGCCCAAATTTGTCCCTCGTGAATGCGGTGGATACACTTCGGGAGGGCATTGAAGGGATTGCCACGGCAGAAAATGCCTCGCGCACCCGCCCGAAAGGCATCGACCACGAGGTCGCGGTCATCGGAATCCAACAGCATCACACTGGAAATTTTCAGATTCGAGGCGCGCAGCTGATGCAAAACCTTGAAACCAGCGAGTCGACCGTCTTCCAGTTGAGCACTGATCACAGCGACATGAGGTCGAAAATTCTCCAGCTCGAGAAATACGTCGGAAGACCTCCCTGCAATTGCGCGGATATCGAAGTTCTTACGAAAGCGCTTCAACGCAGCCGCAATCAACTGGCTAGCCATTCGCGTCGCATCTGCGACAAAAACATGCAATCGCTTGGAATCCTGCTGGTATGTCCCATCCATACAAGCTTCCAAATAACTTAACTCTCCCTGCAGGAAACCATCCCTACGGCGCAGGAGGGAATTCGCCTTAGGACGTAATGAGGTTGGGAGCACCCCTTATACGTTAGTCGGGGATTCGAGTGCAAGTAAAATCTTTTAAATTTTCAAATACCAAATACAATGCATAGTATCAGAGCGAAAAAGCACCCACAGACGATTCCTACCTGCTCCAGGAGAAGGAAATATAGCCCGCGCTTTCCCCTTCCCGTGGCCCGCGCATGCTCTGCGGCCAGAAGGCGATGGCTGAGTGTCAAGTCGACAGCAATCTTCGACTTTGAGCCATGCCGCTTCGCAGAGTCTATTTAGGGTTCGACTCGACATCAATCCTTTTAGTTAGAGCTTTTGAGGGCGTTGGAAAACACAAAAGGAACTCTTTACCTCCTGGAATAGATCGTGCTGACTGGGTGACTGGCGCCCCACTCGTGGGTCATTTGTCATCAGTGAGTTTCACGTCAGGCAGGGAGATCGTAAGCAGTCTGGAACCAATGCACTGGAGTCAGAAGTCACAGCAAGAATTAATCAGAGGGATCCAAAGACGACATGACTTTCCGCTTCTTGTGCTCGCACGGCTCGGTTAGTAGGCTTTCGGTGGAAGAGGCGCAGAACCACGGTGGATAGCGATTGGGTGATCAGCAAGATCAGTCATCACGTGGTGTGAATGGAGTTCAGAAAACGAGTCCGGCATCGGCTTGCAGCCAGCGCGGTGTTCACTTGGCAAGGCGCGCAGCAAAGCTGGCTGTCTGGAGAGGGAGTAACCCGAGACATAAGCTTCGACGGCGCTTTTATATTTAGTTTAACGTGCCCCCCCTGTGGGACGGCAATCGAACTCGACGTCTTGCTTTTGCCGCTCCACAGCGGGGAGCGGAGTCTGCGGATGAAGACAGAAGCAACAGTGGTTCGCGTCGAGCATGCAAATGGAAGTGAGGGCTTCGCGGTGGTCATCGAAAGCGTCAGCCTGGCTGAGGGCAGCAGTGAACTGTGTGTTGAGCGAGATATGAAAGCCACGGAAAAATCACGGATGAGCCGTGACCAGAAGGCGGGGCCAAGCTGAATCGCAGGAATTATTGAGGCAATCGAAAAGGCAGGATGGAGTTGAACGAGAACAACTTTGAACTTCGGGATGAGGATTAGAGCGACTCTTTGTTCGGCTTGAGATTGGTAGCGGCTGGGTTCGGTATTCGCGCCGCTGCCGAAGCGCTAAAAAGTCCGAAATGAAGCCCGAGCTTTTTCGCTTGTAACCCCAGACCACGACGTCGGCGAGGGTCCAGCCGCTGAGCCGCACTTACGGGCTTGGATCGCGACGCCAGTCTGGGGACGGGTCAGATCTCCAACGGCTTGCATGGAAGAGCGGTTCCTGTAAGTCACAGGGCGGAGCTTTATGCTTTGCAGATCAAGGGACTTGGACGGGAGTCATCTCGGCTCCCGGTCTGGCTGGTACGCAATTTACACGCGTCATCAACATGAAAAGACAGTGGCTCGGATTCTCACAAGCAAGGGATTCGAGACCCTGCTCCCGCTTTACTCGGCTGTGCACCGCTGGAAGGACAGGAGCATGCTTCTGTCTTTGCCTCTCTTTCCTTGCTATGTATTTCTTAAAGGTGATTCTGAGCGCCGCCTGGACATCATGACGACACCAGGTGTCTGTGCGTTAGTGTCGACCGCTGGTCAGCCGACAGCTATTCCAGACGTCGAGATCGAGGCCATCCAGCGAGCTATCCAAAGCGGTGCCCCCGTTGCACCGCATCCAATCTTGAAATGCGGCGAGTGGGTACGGGTCAAATGTGGCCCTATGGAGGGAATCCAAGGAATTCTCGTGCGGAAGAAAAATCTTTATCGGCTGGTCCTTTCCGTCGACATGCTAGGACAAGCAGCTTGTGTCGAAATTGATGCCTTTCTGATTGAGCGATTGAACGGCCCGCCCACGAAGGTGGTTCACCCTTATTACCGATCACAAACCGCCTAGGCCTACCCAGCTTAGGAGCTATTGCGCAAAATAAGAGCACTGGGAATTGGGTTCCAATGCAGGCAAAACAACCTTCCGTTCTCAGCACCACAGCTCGTTTTGCTTAGACGTGCTGATTTTTTTTCGCCGGAACAAATAACCGGAACGACTTCTTCCCTACGTTGGTGGCTTTCAAGCAAGTGAGTATCTTATGACCGCGGTACTCTTTGTCTTAATCCTGATCAGTATTTGGATGGGCTTTTACGCCCTGGCAAAGCAGCAGGGGCGAATCCTGCTGCGCTTGGACAAAATCGATGAGAGTAGGAAAATCGCGGGAACTGGGCCAGAGAATCCCAGTGACCGAACTGAACCGGATGGACTTCCTCTGAAAACTTATTTCCCCGCGTTTAAGTTTCCCGACCTTAGGGGAACAAGGGTCGCGCTTGAGGACTTTCGCGGCAAGCGCGTCTTGCTGGTCCACTGGAATTTCGAATGCGGCTTCTGCGAGTCCATTGCGCGAGAGTTGGGCCAGCTCGACACTAGCTTCCAGGAGCGGAACGTCCAATTGGTCCTGCTGACCTACGGCGACTCCCAATCCAATGAAGAACAGGCGGCAGAACATGGCTTGAAGTGCCCTGTCCTCCTCATCACGGATGAAGACAGGCCCGCACCTTTTGCTAATCAGGGCACACCTGTAGCGTATTTGTTAGATGAGAAGGGGCGAGTAGCCGCGCCATTCGCAAGTGATGCAGACCGGGTCGTCGCACTGGCCCAGCAGGCTGCTACCCGTGAGTTCGGTACTTTCGAGGCGGGCAAACACCAAATTCAGCGAAGCAGACTTCCTGGCGATCGGCCACTCTCCGAAAGCCGGATCGAACGGAACGGGCTGAAGGTCGGGACTCCGGCACCTGCGTTTCGTCTTCCGGATCTCCAGGGACGCATGATTTCGTTGGAGGAATACCGAGGTCGGCGCGTGCTCCTTGTCTTCAGCGATCCTCAGTGCGGACCTTGTGACGAACTCGCCCCGCATTTGGTCCGCTTGCACGAAAAGCATTCCAATAACGGCTTGGCCCTGATTCTTGTCGGACGGGGCAATTCAGAGGAGAACCGCCGTAAGGCGCAGCAGCACGGGTTTCAGTTTCCCATCGTGGTTCAGGAAAAGTGGAAGCTTTCGAAGGAATACGGAATTTTCGCCACGCCCGTAGCTTTTCTGATTAGAGAGGACGGCGTGATTGCTAGGGACGTGGCAGTCGGCAAAAACGCTATTTTGGCCCTTGCCGGGAGCGGCGTGGGCGCATCAGAGGAGGAATCGTATGAGCGCATTTCTTGACGATGTATCACGGATCGTTGCCAGTCCGCTTTCCAGACGGAAAACGCTCAGGCTAGTTTGTGGAGCGGCTGTTGGCGCCGTGTCAGCATCCCTGGGCTTCGGCAGGGCGTCCTGGGGCTCCGGTGGCCCCGACCCCGGACCCGCAGGAGCTGCTGGCACCTGCCCTAAGAATCAGACCGCGTGCGGCAGTCAATGCTGCAATAGCAACCAGAGTTGCTGCAAGGGGAAGATATGCTGCAATAACAACCAGAGCTGCTGCGGGACTGGGGGAGCTCCGAAGTGCTGTCCGCCGGCCAAAGTGTGCTGCAACGGCCTCTGCTGCACGCCCGGACCGTCGCCTAGCACTCCTTGTGTCAATTCGAATAAGTGCTCGTAAATCCAGGCTGCAGGAAGAGGCTTGTCCCAGTCGGACCGGGCAAACCCCAGATCAACCGTGCAGGGTGCATGAGCTTGCGGCAATTTGGCGTTGCGCGAGTCGAAGTCTCACTTCAGGAGCGTTCTCGTTCGCTGCCCTTCCTGGTAGTGGTCGGCGCTGTGAGCCTAGTGCTCGCAGCAGAAATCTCGTTAGTTGGGATCGCTTCCTCATTTGAGAGGCCTTCAACGGGTCGTCTGGTCTCGCTCCTGAGTGCGGACGAGGCTCAGATTCAGCACCGGCTCGGGCAAGTCTATGCGGAGACCGATACGAATAAAAGCGTTCAATATCTGCGCAGGGCCGCAGAGCTAAGCCCCTACAGCCGGCTCTACTGGTCAGACCTAGCCTCAGCTTGTCAATCTATCGATGACACACAGTGCGCCGACTGGGCTGCGGAACATCTGTTGAGGCTTTGCCCCATGGTGCCCTATTACCATCAGCTCGCGGCTGAGTCTTATCTGCGAAGGAATCGACTTGATGAATCTCTCGCGCAGTTCCGGCATTTATTGGAACTTGACCCGATATACGCGACGGGCGCCTGGGCCGATCTTCTAACCGTGCTCGAGCCCGACGTCATCTTTCAAAAGGTGTTGGCTAATAATAATAAAATTGACTCGACGGTCGAGGTGGGCTACGTAGATTTCTTGAGCGCCCAAGGCGACAACGATGCAGCCTACCGCATTTGGAACTTAGTGGCAAACCGTCGGCCTTTTCCTTTCTCTTCGGTTCAGTCTTACCTCGAGCGCCTGATCAGTACGGGCAGAATCGAGGAGGCAACGCATGTCTGGCAGGACCTCGAGCGCCGGGGGACAGTTAAAAGTCCCGATGCCGAGGAGAAGAACCACCTGGTCTTCAACGGCGGTTTCGAACAATCGCCATTGAACGCGGGATTTGATTGGCGGGCCGGCCCTGGAGCTTATATGGCCGTTGATTTCGCAGCTCCCGGGGCTTACCAGGGTGCTCGCTGCCTTCGTGTGGACTTTAAAGTTGGGCGGAACGATGAATATGAGCCCGCATATCAGATTG
>WNGC01000534.1_pt1 | contig 31106 bp, 30 predicted proteins | sample 5400051 | NCBI WGS metagenome assembly WNGC01 (sample SAMN13153368, study PRJNA577476) | soil metagenome | isolation source: 20 cm soil or saprolite under grassland replicate 2 | place: USA:California | collected 2016-06-15
GTAGAACTCGAGCATGGTGAACTCGGGGTTGTGCCGCGTGGAGATGCCTTCGTTCCTGAAGTTCCGGTTGATCTCGAACACCTTTTCGAATCCGCCCACCACCAGGCGCTTGAGATAGAGCTCGGGCGCGACGCGCAGGTAGAGGTCCATGTCGAGCGCGTTGTGGTGCGTCTTGAACGGCTTCGCGTTCGCGCCCCCCGGGATCGGCTGCATCATCGGCGTCTCGACTTCGAGGAAACCCTTGCCCGTCATGAATTCCCGGATCACCTGCACGATGCGGCTGCGCGTCTGGAATACGGAGCGTGTCTCCTCGCTCATGATGAGGTCCACGTAGCGCTGGCGGTACTTCTGCTCCTGGTCGGTGAGCCCGTGGAATTTCTCCGGCAGCGGTCGCAGCGCTTTGACCAGCAGCCGTAGCTCGCTCACTTTGACCGAAAGCTCTCCCTTCTTGGTCTTGAAGAGTGTGCCGCGCGCGCCGAGGATATCGCCGAGGTCGTAGTGCTTGAATGCCTCGTATCCTGTCTCACCGACGGCGTCGTACGTGACGTAGAGCTGGATGCTTCCGCTCATGTCTTGCAGAGTCGCGAAGCTTGCTTTGCCGTGAAGCCGCTTGAGCATCATGCGCCCCGCGACCGCTACATTGACGGCCTTCGGCTCGATCTCCTCGTTCGATTTTGCGCCCCATGTCCCGTGCAGGTCGGCCGCGAGATGCTCGCGCACAAAATCGTTCGGGAAGGCAGCGCCGCTCTTTCTCAGCTCAGAAAGCTTGGCGCGCCGCTCCGCGACGATCTGGTTTTCGTCCTGTTGCGGGTCGGGCATCGCTGCTACACGCCCTTCTTCAGGCTCGCGGAAATGAAATCGTCGAGGTCGCCGTCGAGCACCCTCTGCGTATCGCCTTTTTCCACGCCGGTGCGCAGGTCCTTGATGCGCGACTGGTCGAGCACGTAGCTGCGGATCTGGTGCCCCCACTCGATGTCGGTCTTGGCGGACTCGAGCTTGTCGCGGTCGGCCTGGAGCTTGCGCAGTTCCAGCTCGTACAGGCGCGATTTCAGCATCGCCATGGCTTCCGCGCGGTTGCGGTGCTGCGAGCGATCATTCTGGCACTGTACCACGATGCCAGTGGGCAAATGCGTGATGCGCACAGCCGAGTCGGTCTTGTTGACGTGCTGACCGCCCGCGCCGGATGCGCGGTAGGTGTCGATGCGCAGATCGGCGGGATTGATCTCGACCTCGATGTTCTCGTCGACCTCGGGATACACGAAAACGCTCGCGAAGGAAGTGTGGCGGCGCGCGTTCGAATCGAAAGGCGACTTGCGCACAAGGCGGTGCACGCCGTTCTCGGTGCGCAGGTGCCCGTAGGCGTAGCTGCCGCTGATCTTGAGCGAGGCGCTCTTGATGCCGGCGACTTCGCCCGGCGACTCCTCGAGCACCTCCATGCGGTAGCCCTTGCGGTCGCAGTACTTGGCGTACATGCGCTCCAGCATCGCCGCCCAGTCCTGCGCCTCGGTGCCGCCGGAGCCCGACTGGATGTCCATGAAGCAGTTGTTCGGATCCAGGGGATCGGAGAACATGCGGCGGAACTCGAGATCGCCGACTTCCTTCTCCAGCTTCGCGATATCCTCGGCGATCCCGGAGAGAGTCGCGTCGTCGTTCTCCGCGCGCGCAATCTCGAACAGGCCGCGCGAATCGCGCAAGGCCGAAGCGATCGCGGCGAGCCGGGTGACGGTTGCGTCCAGGGACTTCTTTTCCCTGCCGAGGTCCTGCGCGCGCTTCGGGTCGTTCCAGACCTTGGGATCGGTCAGGAGCGTTTCGACTTCCGTCAGGCGCTTCTCTTTGCCCTCGAAGTCAAAGATACCTCCGCAGCTCCACCGACCTTTTGTCCAGGTCCGAGAGCGTCGAGGTGATTTGATTGATGCGTTCGGCTTCCATTCCGCTTCTTTGCAAAACGCGCATTATAGGGCAGGCGGCTCACTTCCGGGGTACGCGGGTGGGCCGTCTGATATTACAGCGCCCTTCGCTTATTTCACAGCTCAGCCGAGAGACGAGAAGTCACTTCGGCGCGTAGTACTTGCTGATCAATTCCTCGACGTAGCGGTCATGAAATCTGATTCCGATTCGGCTCGCTATGTTCTCAGCTTCCGTGGTGTCAAATATGTAGGCCGAGCCTGACCTTGCCAATTCATAATTCGCCTTTTTGCGCAAGACGGTCTCAAAAATACGCACGAGTTCCGGCACTAGGATATAGATTGGACTGCCGACATTCAGAACCATGTTAAGGCACTGACCCGTCCGAATCAGATTTGAAATGATCGCGGCAGCATGGACTACATCGATGAGGTTGCGCTTCGCATCGCGCCAAATCACAAAATGACTTCCTCGCATAATATTAGTGCAGAGATAGTTTGCGAGGGTGTTGGGATTCGACGTCATTCCGACAGCTTGAGGAAGCCTAAAGAGAGAGAACCGCTCAGAAGAAACCACCAATTCCTCCATGCGTTTCTTGTGTAATACATATGGGGTTTTGCCCAGGGACGGATCGTAAATGCTACACGTACTAAAATAGACGAGATGTTTGCTGAGGCTCACAGCCTCCTTGAGTAGATTCTCCTCGCGCAGGAAAGCTCTTTCTTCGACTTCCCTTGAATTGCTAACCCCTGAGGCGAAAACTACAACGCTCGGCTCGCGGCCCCAGGCGTCCCTAAATGCCGATGCTAGGAGACCATTTCCGATTATCATTGCAGTGCCTGTTCCCTCTGACTACGATAGGGAGGGTTGCGCTGCCCGGTTACTTCACGCGGCTCGACGGAAAGTTTTCGTCGATCTTGTCTTCGAAAAAGCTCGTCACCGACGGTGCGGCCACGAACTGTCGATAAACCTCGGGGGAGACCCCTCGGTACTGGATCAGCCTGCCGTCGCTGAACTCGATCTCCAGAACCTGCGACCTGGCGTCGTAACCGGCCGCGCGGATCTTGCTCGAGTTGACGCGTTTTCGTTCCATGGTCACTTCAACGATACGCTGATGCCGTCGCCGCTGCGCACCGAGGCGAGCCGCCGGGGATCGCCGTCGATCCTGCCCAGGACGTTGCAGCGGGTCACCAGGCGCGACTCGTCGCCTTCGGATACCGGAGTTCGGCCCCAGGGCAGGGCAAGAGCGCTGCCTTCGACCCAAAAGCAGACCGAACCAAGCGGCACGACCTGCTTCGCGTCGCGTTCGAGCGCCGCGGTCACCGGAATGTCGAAATAGACCTCTTCGCCCCAAGTCTGGGCTTTCGCCTTCACGGGCAGCGCGGCGACCAGGGCGCGCGCGGTGGGCGTGTCCTCCAAGGTCGCTTCTACTGCACCCTTTGGCCAGGACATCTTGATGCGCGCGTAACTCATCGCGTGTGCTCCCAATGCTCGATCACCAATTGCAGATTCTGCATTCCGTTGAACTCGTTGACCGAGAGCCGGTACGCCGCGCGCACGGGCGAGGGCAGGGGGTCGAGCGCGTTGAAGCGCATCGCTTCGACGTTGCGCCCGGCGCGCGCGAGCCTGAGCTTCAGGTGCTTTTCGCCGACCACGCGCTGGCCGAGCACCTCGAACTCGTCGCAAAACATCGGTTGCGGAAAACCCTGTCCCCAGACTTGATGATCGAACAGTTGCGCGAGGCCCAGATCGAGGTACGCGGGTTCCAGCGAACCGTCGGTTTCGACCGCGCGCGAAAGCTGGGCGGGCGAGAGCAGCTCGCGCGCCACGGTTTCGAAGCTCTCCGCGAATCGCGCGAAATCCTGAGCGCGCAGCGTGAGGCCCGCCGCTGCAGCGTGCCCGCCGAAGCGCAGGAGCAGGTCCGGTTCGCGCTTTGCGACGAGATCCAGCGCGTCGCGCAGATGCAGGCCGAGAATGGACCGGCCCGAGCCGCGGATTTCACCGGCACCGGCACCGGCCGGGGCGAAGGCGAAGGTCGGGCGGTGGTGGCGGTCCTTGACGCGCCCGGCGAGGATGCCGACCACGCCCTGGTGCCAGCCCGGGTCATACAGGCTGATGCTCGAGGTCTCGCCCACCGAGAGCTTCGCCATCAGCTCATCGGCCTGCGCCTGCATGTCGGCTTCGATCGTGCGGCGCGCGCGGTTGAGGTCGTCGAGCTGCCGCGCGATCTCGAGAGCGCGCCCGCGATCGCGGGTCGTCAGGCACTCGATCCCGAGGCTCATATCGGACAGGCGCCCGGCCGCGTTCAAGCGCGGCCCGAGCATGAACCCGAGGTCGAACCCGCTCGCGCGTGAAGGATCGCGGCCGGAAACGGCGAACAAGGCGCGCACGCCTTCCTGCATGCGGCCCGCGCGGATGCGCTTCAAGCCCTGCGCAACGAGGACCCGGTTGTTGAAATCGAGGGGCACGACGTCGGCGACCGTGCCGAGCGCGACCAGATCGAGCTCGTCGCCGAGATTCGGCTCCTCCCTGCCGGCGAACGCTCCGCGCTTGCGGAGCTCGGCGCGCAGGGCAAGCATCACGTAGAACATCACGCCGACCCCCGCAAGGCTCTTGCTCGGAAACGCGCAGCCGGGCTGGTTGGGATTGACGATGGCCGCGGCGCGCGGCAGCTCCGAGCCGGGCAGATGGTGGTCGGTGACGATCACCTCGATTCCGAGCCGGCCCGCCGCAGCCACGCCCTCGACGCTGGCGATTCCGTTGTCCACCGTGATGAGGAGCTCGGGTTTCGACTGCGCCGCGAGCGCGACGATCTCCGGGGTCAGCCCGTAGCCGAACTCGAAGCGGTTGGGGACGAGATAGCCGACGTTCGCGCCGAATGCGGAGAGCGCGCGCGTGCCTACCGCGCACGCGGTCGCGCCGTCGCAGTCGTAGTCGGCGACGATCAGCATGCGCTTGCCGGCCGCGATCGCGTCGGCAAGCAGCGCGGCTGCGCGGTCCGCGTTCAACAGACCGGAGGGCGGAATAAGGCCGGAGAGCGCGTCCTCGAGCTCGCCGCGCCGGCTGATGCCTCGTGCCGCGCAGACGCGCGCAAGGACAGGGTGCAGGCCCTCGCGCACGAGCTGGTCGTGCACGCGCAAGGGAACCGGGCGGGTGATGATCTGGGACATCAGTTACGCATAGGCCGAAAGCGGCTTGCGCAGCCGCCAGAAATAGCGCAGGTCCGAACGGACGGTCTCGACCTCGAGCAGCGAATCCGCGCCGCAGAGATGCAGCGTGAGCATTCCGATCCGGCCGGACTTCAGAGCGGCGAGCAGCGGCAGAAACCAGTCGCGCTCGAGCGCTGCGCGGCGCTCGCGAGGCTGCGCTTCCCGCGGAACGTTCAGAACGACCAGCGCAATGCCCTCGTCCCCCAGGGCGGCGAGAACGGAGTCGGAGTCCCTCGGCAACGCCCGGACCGGGATTGCCGCAGCAAGCGCGAGGCCCCGGGCAAGCGGATCGTCGGCGAACACCGCGGAGAAAGGCCGGGCTTTCGCGGCGTCGATGACGCCCCCGCCCCAGAACCAGACGCTGTTCAGCGCGGGCTCCCCGCGCGCCTCGCGCTCGGCGTTGACGGGGTGCTCGTGCAGCAGCATCTGCGCTTCATTCATGAGGGCGTGGAAGCGCATCGCATCGGACCCGGATGGGAGCTTCTCGTCGAGCGCAGCGCCGCGCGCCGCGGCAGCCGGCGTGGTCTGCATATCCGGCGTCTTCTGGAGCCGCACGTACCAGCGCGCCGGCTGCAAGGGGTGGAAGAGCATCGTCTGGCCGAAATGGCGGTTGAGCGCCTCGACGAGCGCTTCCGACTCGGCGCGCGAAACGTCGAAGGAGGTGCTGTCGGCGAGGCCGAGGCTGTCGCGCCCCACCTGCAGGTGCACGGGATCGGCGCGCATCCAGTAGTTCCGTTCGGGCGCTCCGCCGTCCGCGAGCAGCGTATAGGGAGCGACGGGCCAGTCGCGCTGCCTCGCCACGCCGAAGCGACCGAACAGCCAGGCTTCGGGCGAGCAGAGCGCCCTGCGCCTGCGGCGTCCTCTCGCGATCAGCGTCTCCGCGGCCGCGAGGCCGTCTCCGCGTGGAAGTCCCTCGGAAGGGAAGAAATTTGGAATATACAGTTCACAGTGCATTCGATTTCGAGTTTATCACCGGTTATGGCACACTTCGCGCGTGCAATACGAACTCCTCGTCGGGCTGCGCTACACGCGCGCCGAGCGCCGCAATCACTTCATCTCCTTCATCTCGCTCACTTCGATGCTCGGCATCGCGCTCGGCGTCGCCGCGCTGATCGTGGTGCTCTCGGTGATGAACGGGTTCCAGAAGGAAGTTCGCGCGCGCATCCTCGGCGTGGTCTCGCACGTGCAGATCACCGGGGCGGACAACCGGCTCGCGGATTGGCAGGCGGTGGCGCGGGAATCTGCCGAGCATCCTCAGGTGGCCGCGGCGGCGCCCTTCGTGAACGCGCAAGGGATGCTCGTGTTCGGCGCCGGCGTGCGGGGCGCGGTGGTGCGCGGCATCGTGCCTGAGCTGGAGCAGAAAGTCGCCGAAATCGGCTTGCATATGGCAGCGGGGAAGCTCGAGTCGCTCGTTCCGGGGGGATTCGGCATCGTGCTCGGATCGGAGCTCGCGCGCGCGCTCGGCGCGAGGGACGGGGACAAGGTGACGCTGATCGCCCCGCAGGGGCTGGTCACCCCCGCGGGCATTCTTCCGCGGCTCAAGCAGTTCACCGTGGTGGGCGTCTTCGAAGTGGGCATGTTCGAATACGACTCGGGTCTCGCGCTCATCCATCTCGAGGATGCGCAGAAGCTCTACGGCATGGGGGATCGCGCTTCGGGCGTGCGGCTCAAGCTGCACGACCTGTTCCAGTCCCGGGAAGTCGCTCGCGACCTGGTCGAGCGCCTGCGCGGCGACCTTTACGTCTCGGACTGGACCCGCAGCCACGCCAACTATTTCCGCGCGGTGCAGATCGAGAAGACCATGATGTTCATCATCCTGCTCCTGATCGTCGCGGTTGCGGCGTTCAACATCGTGTCGACGCTGGTGATGGTGGTCACCGACAAGCAGCCCGACATCGCCATCCTGCGAACGCTGGGCGCGAGCCCCGGCGGGATCATGAAGATCTTCATCGTGCAGGGCGCGCTGATCGGCGCGATCGGCACGCTGGTCGGCGTCGCCGGAGGGATCGCGCTCGCGCTCAACATCGACGTGGTGGTGCCGTTTCTCGAGCGTCTCCTGAACGTCCAGTTCCTGTCGCGGGAGGTGTACTACATTACCGACCTGCCTTCCGATCTGCAGACGAGCGACGTGGTTGCGATCGCGCTCGTATCGCTCGCGCTCTCGCTTTTTGCGACGCTCTATCCGAGCTGGCGCGCCGCCCGCGTGAATCCCGCCGAGGCGCTGCGCTATGAGTGAGGTGCTCGCGTGCCGCGACCTGCGCAAGACTTTCCGCGAGGGAAGGGAAGCCGTGCACGTGCTTCAAGGGGTATCGCTGAAAGTCGAAGAGCGGGAAATAGTCGCCATCGTCGGCGCCTCCGGGTCGGGCAAGAGCACGCTGCTGCACCTGCTCGGGGGCCTCGACGATCCGACTTCGGGGGAAGTCGACGTGCTCGGCCGGGCGACGCACAGTCTTTCCGACGGGGAACGCGGGCAGGTACGCAACCGCTCGCTCGGCTTCGTCTATCAGTTCCACCACCTGCTGATGGAGTTCAGCGCGATCGAGAACGTGGCGATGCCGCTCCTGATCCGGCGCTCGCTCCCCGCCGAAGCGCGCGAAGCAGCCGCGGCGATGCTGACGGAAGTGGGCCTCGCCGAGCGCCTCCATCACACCCCCGGGGAGCTTTCCGGCGGCGAGCGCCAGCGAGCGGCGCTCGCGCGCGCGCTGGTCACCCGGCCCGCCTGCGTGCTCGCCGACGAGCCGACCGGGAACCTCGACCGCAAGACCGCCGATGGCGTTTTCGGCCTGATGCTCGAGCTCAACCGCGTGCACGGCACCAGCCTCGTGATGGCGACCCACGAACCCTCGCTCGCCGCACGCGCGCACCGCGTGATGCGCCTGCAGGACGGGGTGCTGGTGCGGGAGAGGTGAGGGTTACAGGCTATCGCCCGAAAACAAGTACCAGCGCGATAACCAGCGAGACCATAGACAGAGCCGTCGCGGCAACACACAGCAAGACAGCTCGCCGGAGCCTCGCCTCTGCGATCGAAGCGGCCTGTTCTAGGGCCGCCACCGTGCTTTGCAATTGCTCCGCAAGCTCCTTGATGTGCGCCGCGTTCTGAGACGCTGCGGATTGAAGCTCCGTGATCTGCTGCTGCAGCAACAAGGTCTGATTGGCGACCGCATCGGCGTTCTTCCGCGTGAATACCGGCGCGGCGGCCGAAATGATCGTACCGATGTGAGGCAGAACGGCCTTGAGTGCGGGAATGAGCCAGCCAGGCATAAGTGACCCTCAAGGCTGCCGTGATACGGGTTTCATGGGCACTCCTTTGAAACTCCGAGCCCCTTCAGGAAAGCACGGCGAGCCGTTCCCGCGGCGATCGCCGCAGCGACCTGCTTCGAGTAACGCTCTGCCCCACTGAGCTTTCTGACCCACCCCCGGAAGGGAACGACACCTTCTGCTGTATGACGCAGGGCGCCAGCCGCCGCGGTACCTGCGGCGCTGGAGCCACGTTCAACGAGGCCTGGATTGCTGGCGGAAGCAGGTGCATCCAGGTCCGGGCCAAGCACCTCATCAAGAGCGCGAACCCTCGCTTTGAGAGAGACGCAGCTCTGATCCGACGGTACTGAGTAAGGCTCTTTCTGCGCCTCCACGAGGACAGCCGGTATTTCCGCGTGAACCACGTTCAGATCACTGAGCGGTGTTGCAGCCGCATCCACAAAGTCTGACTGCTTTTGTGTTGTGCAAGCGACCAACACGAGCGCAAGCAAGACAAGGGTTGATCGGTGCACGGCGCTGATGAGTATAGACCGGTGGTAATGAAGGGGCCAATCTGCTCCAACTATCCCGAATTTATTCCCGCACGTCTCGCCTTGCGCCTGCGCCAGGCGAGGACCACGTGCGCGCGCCACGCGAGCTGCACGACGACGTAGCCCGCGATCGCGAGCCCGGCCGCGAGGGCGACGAGCCCCACGGCGAGGGGTTTTCCGAGCGAGAGGGACCATTCCATGAGCGCGCGCAGCCAGGCGCCGAGGTTCGACCAGTCGAATCCCGGAGGATGGCTGAAGGGCGCGCCGTCGCCTGGCACGAGAAAAGTGCCGATCCAGTACGCGATCACGTAGAGCGGGCCGATCGTGAGCGGATTGGTGTACAGCGTGGTCGCCAGCGCCACAGGTAGGTTGACCCGCAGCGGAACCGCGAGGATTGCCGCGATCAGCATCTGGAAGGGCCCGGGTACGAGCCCAGCGAACATGCCGATCGCGACTCCGCCCGCGACCGAGTGGCGGTTCAGGTGCCACAGGTTCGGGTGATGCAGCAGGGTGCCGAAGCGCGCGATGTACCGGTTCTGCCGGACAGCGTCGTGGCTAGGCAGGTACTTGCGGAAGAATTTTCGCGGCATGGCCGGCTAGCATATCAACCTCCGGGACCTCTGGCCGTTAATCGCGGAATGAAGAGCGCCCCGAGCCGCCGATGAGATTTGCCGCGTTGGGGTTCACGCTCGGGGTGTGGCTGCTGCAGCACCAGCCCGAGTTGCCGGGGGTGAGGTGGCTGGCGCTGTATTTCACGTTCGCCGCAATCGCTGCGATCGGATTCTCCAGCCGCGTTTCGGCCGTCATCGGAGCCGGCGCGACCTTCATCGGCTTCGCCGCCCTCGGTTTCGCCTGGGCCGCGATGCTCGCGCAGCTGCGGGTCTCGGACCGCCTGAATCCGGAGTTGGAGGGGCGCGATACGCTTGTCAGCGGCGTCGTCGCCGGCCTGCCGCAAACCTTCGAGCGGGGCGTGCGCTTCGATTTCGACGTGGAATCTCCAGAGACAGGCGTGCCGCGGCGCATCGTGCTCTCTTCCTACGGCGGATTCGCCCCGGACGATTCCCAGGGCGTCCTCCCGGTGCGCGCCGGGGAGCGCTGGCGCTTCACGGTGCGGCTCCGCAGGCCGCACGGCGGCGCCAACCCGCACGGATTCGATTACGAGGCCTGGCTCCTCGAGCGCGGCATTCGCGCGACCGGCTACGTGAGAATGCCCTCGCGCCGCGCAGGCGATGAGCGCGCGCAAGTCCTGCCGGAGCGTCTCGCGGCGATGGTGCCGCGGCCTCGATACTGGATCGAGGCCTTGCGCGAGGCCGCGCGGGAAAAGATCCGCGGCGCGCTGCCCGAGCGCCCCTACGCGGGCATGCTGATCGCGCTCGCGATCGGCGACCAGAACGCGATCGACCCGGGGCAGTGGCAGCTCTTCGCCCGCACCGGAGTGAGCCACTTGATGTCCATCTCTGGTCTTCACGTCACCATGGTGGCGGGCCTCCTTGCGATGCTCGTGTCCTGGGGCTGGCGACGCAGCGAGGCTCTCTCGCTCGCCTTGCCCGCGCAGAAAGCCGCGGCGCTCGCCGGCTTTCTCGCCGCGTTCGCCTATTGCCTCATTTCCGGATTCGCGGTTCCCGCGCAGCGCACTCTTTACATGGTCGGCGTGGTCGCAGTCGCGCTCTGGTTCGGCCGGGCGACGAGCGCCTCGCGCGTGCTCGCCGCGGCGCTCTTCATCGTCCTCGCGCTCGACCCCTGGGCAGTCCTCTCTCCGGGCTTCTGGCTTTCGTTCGCCGCGGTCGCAGTGATTTTCTTCGTGGCCACCGGTCGCACCGCCAAGGCCCACTGGCTCGCGCAGTGGGGAAGGGTGCAATGGGCGGTCACCGCGGGCCTCGCTCCGCTGCTCCTCGTGCTGTTCCAGCAGGTGTCGCTCGTCTCTCCGGTCGCCAACGCGCTCGCAATCCCGCTGGTGAGCTTCGTCATCACCCCGCTCGCGCTTGCCGGCGCGGTGCTTCCCTTCGACTGGCCGCTCGCGCTGGGGAACGCGATTCTCGAAGTCCTGATGGCGGCGCTCGAGTGGCTGGCCGCGCTCCCGAGCGCGGCCTGGCATCATCACGCGCCCCTCGCGTGGACCGTGCCGCTCGCGCTCGCCGGGATCGCCTGGATGCTGCTCCCGCGCGGAGTCCCGGCGCGCTGGCTCGGCGTGCCGCTGGTGCTCCCGCTTTTCGCCGTCTCGCCGCCGTCACCGGGGCCGGGCGAGCTCTGGATCACGGTTCTCGACGTTGGGCAGGGGCTTGCGGTGCTCGCGCGCACGGAAAAACACGCGCTGCTCTACGATGCCGGCCCGGCGTTCAACGCGTTTTCAGACAGCGGCAGCCGCGTGATCCTCCCCTACCTGCGCGGCGAGGGCATCGATAGCCTCGACGCACTCGTTGTCTCCCACGACGACCGCGACCATTCGGGCGGCGCGCGCTCGGTGCTCGAAGCGATGCCCGTCGGCCTGCTGTGGTCCTCGCTCTCCCCGGATCACGCTCTGCTTGCGGCCCCGGCGTGGCGTGCGCCCTGCGTCGCAGGGCGCAAGTGGTTCTGGGATGGAGTTTCCTTCGAATTCCTCCACCCGCACGCGGAAGCTCTGTCCAGTCGCGCAACGCGGGCGAATAACCGGAGCTGCGTATTGCGGATCGAATCCCGTGCGGGCCGCGTCTTGCTCACCGGAGACATCGAGCGCGCCGCAGAGCGCGAGCTCCTGCAGCGCGTGCCGGCGCTTCTGCCCGCGGAGGCCCTGCTCGTTCCCCATCACGGCAGCGGCAGCTCGTCGATGCCGGAGTTCGTGAAGCAGGTGGCGCCGCGTCATGCGGTGATCGCCGTCGGCCATCGCAACCGCTTCGGCCATCCGCGCGAGGACGTGCTCGAGCGCTACCGCGAGGCCGGCAGCGAGCTGCTCCGCACCGACACCGGCGGAGCGATCCAGCTGCGCTTTGCGCCGGGGAACCTGCGCGTGGACGCCGAGCGCGTTCGCGCGAGGCGCTATTGGCACGAGTCGTGAGCGGCTATACTTGCCGGCATCCAACAAAGGGAACCGATATGACGACACGATTGCACGCCGCCGCTCTCGCCGCCCTTGCTGTCTTCCTCTTCGCCGGCCCCGCCGCCGCGCAGGGCGGACCACCCGCGGGCGAGCCCGGCCAGCACACTCTCGTCTTCCGCAGCCTCGAGGACCCGAATGTCTCCAGCCACCCCAAGGAGTGCCCGTTCCCGAGTGCGAATCTCTTCCTGGGTGCCACGCTCTGGTCGATCGAGACGGACGCCGGCGACAGCCGCGTCGTCAACGAGGCCGTGCGGCAGATCGGCACCGCCGCGGCGTGCGGCCTGATCACGACTGCGTCGCTCGTCCCGTTCTACATCGAGTACACGCTTAACCCAGGGAACCACGGGGGCAATACCTTCGTCGCGGTCGGTGCCTGCCAGGTGGTCTCGAACGATGTCCCGAGGCCAGGTATCGTGCTCGCGGGATGCACGCTGCGCGTAACGCAAGGCCCAGAGGACTTCCTGGGCGGAATTGCGACGAGCATGAGCATCTTCAACCCGCTTCGGCTGCAAGGCGCCGGCACCGGATCGTTCTGGACGCTCCGCGCCTACAGGACAGAGAACTGACCCCGGACCGTCCTACTCGTCTTCCTGCTCCCTAGCGGATCGCCTTTCAGATGATCACGTAGCCGGCTTGAATCTGAACGCGACGATCACGGTAAGGGGCGATCCCGGCTTGCTCCGGGAATACCGCGCTCAAGTCAACCGCCTTCTCGATGAGGAGGGCGGCGAATCCTACCGCGAGCTGCACTCGGCCGAGCGCCTGGAGTACGAATTCAAGCTGCGCGGCGGAATTCCCTTCCCGCCTTTCGTGTCGGCCTCGCAGGCGTTTCCCGATTTGACCGTCGAGGTGCAATGGAGCGACGCCGCGTGGGGCAGGAGCGGCCGCGCGATCATCAGGAACGGCGTGCTGGCCGAGCAGGCGGTGCAGTCGCACTCGTCCGGCGGCGCGGCTTTACAGGACGTTGCAGCCGACGCGGACGGCGGGCTGCGGCTCGCCATCGCTTGCGCGCGCTGGCGCGAGATCTGGCACGGCTACGTCATCGCTCAAGACCAGCACGCTTTCTTCCGCATCGCGGGATCCGACGGGTCCTGCGGGCTTTCCGCTTCCGACGGGATCGAGGCCGAATGGGCCGAGCGCTGGACGGTTTCCTCGGGCGATGCGGCTTACGCGGAGCTCGAGCCCCGCGAGCCGATCGCGGAAGACGAGCTGCGCGAGCTCGACCGGCTCGCGCAGGAATTCTCGCGCGAATGGATATGGTTCGAGGAGAGCGAGCCTGCGGAGACCGCGATCGAGCGTCGCCGCTTCGAGGACTACGGCTATCCGGTGCGCGCGGCGAACCTGCGCTCGGAAAAGCTGCGCAAGGTGCTCCGTCCGGAAAACGCCGGCCTTGCGTTCGGATCGTTCGGGGAAGGCACGCGCTGGATTCCGGAGCTGCTGCGGCGCTGCTGGCTGCCGCCCGCGAGATGAGCGAACCTTTCCGGCGCCGCAAGGTGCAGTGCGCGAGCGCCGGCGGCCTGCACCGCGTCGCCTACCTCGAGTGGGGCGAGCGCTCGAGCGGGAAAACGCTCGTCTGCGTTCACGGGCTCACCCGCTGCGCGCGCGATTTCGACCGCCTGGCCGCGGAAATGGTCCGGCACGGCTACCGCGTCGTCTGTCCCGACGTCGCCGGGCGCGGCGATTCCGACTGGCTCGAGAATCCGATGGAGTACGCGGTGCCGACCTACGCGTACGACATGGTGACCTTGATCGCGCGCCTGGACGTGGAATCGGTGCATTGGGTCGGCACCTCGCTCGGCGGGCTGATCGGGATGAAGATCGCGGCGATGCGCGGCTCGCCGATCACGAGGCTGGTGCTGAACGACGTCGGGCCGGTGCTGACGGCGGTGTCGCTCGAGCGCCTCAGCTCTTACGTCGGCAACTGGCCGCCTCTTCCGACGATCGAAGCGGCCGAGCTGTTCGTGCGCTCGACCAGCGCGTCTTTCGGACCGCACACCGACGCCGAATGGCGTTTCCTCACCGAGCACGTCGTGCGAAAGAACGCGGACGGGTCGCTGCGCATGCACTACGACCCGGCGATCGCCGTGCGGTTCAACGCCGAGCTGTCACGAAAGGACGTGGAGCTGTGGAGCTTCTACGATGCGATCCGCTGCCCAACCCTGGTCTTGCGCGGCGAGCAATCGGATCTCTTGAGGCGCGACACCGCCGAGCAGATGGCTGCGCGCGGCCCGCGGGCGAAAGTCGTGGAAATCCCCGGCGTCGGCCACGCGCCCACCCTGCTTCACGACGATCAGATCGCGATCGTGCGGGATTTGTTGCTTGGAAGCTGAGCGGACTCAATTGGGCGCCGCGTGCCCTGCTAGCCGCCCGCCCGCCCCGCGGGATCCTGCCGGTAGAAGAGCGCGAGTTGTCCGTACAGCTCCGGCCAGTCGCGCGCGAGCACGGCGGACTCGGTGAAGAAGGCTTCGCTCATCACGGCGAAGAACTCGGCCGGGTGCTCGGCGGCGTACTCGTCGATGAAGGTCGGTCGACCCGAGTCGACTTCGTTGCAAAAACGTTCATAGGCTCCTTCGAGAATTCTGCGCCACTTCGCGGCGTCCATTCCGGCGCGCGCCGCCGGAAAATCCGCGTCGCCCGCTCCATCCATGTGGATCTTGTGCGCGAATTCGTGGATCACCACGTTGTAGCCGCGCTCGGCCGATCCCACGTCTTCCCAGGAGAGGATCACCGGCCCGCCCGGCCAGGCTTCCCCGGCGAGTTCTTCGTCGAAGGTGTGCACGATTCCATGCTCGTCCATCTCTTCCTTGCGCACGCGGAATTCGCCGGGATAGACGACGACGCCGACCCAGCCGTTGTAGACGTCCATGCCAAGATTGAGAATCGGCAGGCAGGCCTGCACGGCGATCGACAGGCGCACTTCGTCTGTGAGCTGAAAGCCCTGCGCACCATGCATCTGCTTTTCGGCGAGGAAGAGGACGACGAGCTGCTCCAGCCGCACCGCCTCCTCCTTCGACAGGCCGCGCAGGAAGGAGAGCCTCGAGGCGACTCGTGCCCACAGCGCTTCGTCGAGGCGCGCGCTCTTCAGCACGCGCTTGCGGCGCCAATCCCGGAAGAAGCCCATCTCTAGCGCCTGGAGCCGCCCCAGGACGCGGCGGCGACCAGCAGCAGCAAGGTGGACAGCGTCCGCTGCCGCGCGAGGGCGTCGGGCATCATGGGTTCCTGGAAAAAGACGGATTATCCGGGACGGCGCGCTGCGGCGCCACAGCGTGGGATAAACTCCGAGCATGGTCTCCACTACGCACCCAGATCTCGCCGAAATCGTCGAGTCCGACGTCCTCAACACCGGAATCTCGGACGAGGACCAGAGCTCGCTCGCCCGCGCGCTGGCCTTCGCCGCGGACCTCTATGGCGAAAAGCTGCTGGGCACCGGCGAGCCGGCCTATGAGCACGCCGTGGGGACGGCGCGCAAGGCCGCCGAGCTCAGGCTCGACGCCGACGCGCGTGCCGCCGCGCTTCTTTTTGCCGTACCCGCCTATCTCCCCGCGGCCGAGGGAAAGCTGACGGAATCATTCGGCGCGGCGGTCGCGTCGCTCGTCGCCGGCATCAGCCGACTCAATGAGCTGCGGGTCGTCGTGAAGACGGCGGCCCTGGGCAAGGATTCCGGGCCGCAGGCGGAGGTGCTGCGCAAAATGCTGCTCGCCATGGTGAAGGACGTGCGCGTAGTGCTGCTGCGCCTTGCGAGCCGTACGCAGACGCTGCGCTGGCTCGCGCGCGCCCCGGATGCCGAGCGAACGCAGCTCGCGCGCGAGACGCTCGACATCTACGCCCCGCTCGCCAATCGCCTAGGCGTGTGGCAGCTCAAGTGGGAGCTGGAAGACCTCGCGTTCCGCTACCTCGAGCCCGAGCGCTACAAGCGCATCGCCGGCATGCTCGATGATCGCCGCAGCGAGCGCGAGCGCTTCGTCGAGCACGCAATCGGCGCGCTCGACGACGAGCTCGCCCGCGCCGGAATCCGCGCGGAGATCACCGGCAGGCCGAAGCACCTCTACAGCATCTACAGCAAGATGCGCGCGAAGTCGCTCGATTTCTCGCAAATTCACGACGTGAGCGGCCTGCGCGTGCTGGTGGACGAGGCGAAGGACTGTTACACGGTGCTCGGCGTCGTGCACAACCTCTGGGCGCCGATCCCCAGGGAATTCGACGACTACATCTCACGGCCGAAAGCGAACCTCTATCGCTCGCTGCACACGGCGGTGATCGGTCCGGAGGGGAAGGCACTGGAAGTACAGATCCGCACCGGCGAGATGCACCGCGACGCGGAGCTCGGCGTCGCTGCGCACTGGCGCTACAAGGAAGGAGCGAAACGCGCGGTGGGAAAGAGCGACCCCTTCGACGAGAAAATCGCCTGGCTACGGCAGATGCTCGCATGGCGTGACGAGATCGTCGATGCCTCGGACTGGATCGAGCAGTCCAAGCACGCCGTGCTCGACGACAGCGTCTACGTGCTCACGCCGCAGGGCAAGGTCATCGACTTGCCGCAAGGGGCGACTCCCGTGGACTTCGCGTACGCGCTGCACTCGGACATCGGCCACCGCTGCCGCGGAGCCAAGGTGAACGGGGCTATCGTGCCTCTCGATTACCGGTTGAAGAACGCGGAAGCGGTCGAGATCATTACCGCCAAGACCGGGGGTCCGAGCCGCGACTGGCTCAATCCGGCGCTCGGCACCATCAAGACCTCGCGCGCGCGCAACAAGGTGCGCCAGTGGTTCAACAGCCGCGACATCGCGAGCGTCGTCGCTGCGGGCCGCGCCGCGGTGGAGCGCGAGGTGCAGCGCGAAGGAAAGCGTGCGAGCCTCGAGGATCTGGCAAGGCGCCTCGGCTTCGGCGAGCCCGACGAGCTTTTCGCTGCGGTAGGCCGCGAGGAAGTCGGTTCGCGGCAGCTGCAGAACGCTCTGCACGGCGGAACGGAGCGCGCGCATTCGCAGGAAATTCCGCCGCACCCTGTTCGGGCCGGGCAATCGAGCAGCGGGGTTCTCGTCGTGGGCGTAGAGCGCCTGCTCACGCAGCTCGCGCGCTGCTGCAAGCCCGCGCCTCCCGACAGAATTTCGGGATTCGTCACCAAGGGACGCGGGGTCTCGGTGCACCGTCGCGACTGCACCAGCCTCGCGCGCCTCGCCGAGCGCTTTCCCGAGCGCATCATCGGCGCCGACTGGGGCAAGCGCGGTGCCCAGGCTTACCCTGTGGACATCGTCGTCCGCGGGAACGACCGGCAAGGACTGCTGCGCGACGTGACCGAAACCTTGGTGCGGGAGAAGACCAACTTGATCGCGGCGAAGACGCAAACCCGCAACGACATCGCATCCATGTACTTCACCGTCGAAGTCGAAGACATCGACCAGTTGCAGCGCGCGCTGTCTGCGATCGAGAACGTGCGCGGAGTTCTCGCCGCGGCACGGCGCTGACCCCGGGGGCCAGCGAGCACTCGTCCCGCAATGCCCTAAGGGCGAGCCCGCCCGCTCCAATCCGGCCCAGAAATTGCTGCCTTTCCCTGCAGGGCCCGGACGGGGAGGGAACGTGAAAATCTTGCCCAAAGAGGAACTCAGAGATTTGGCCGCGAAGAACGGCTGGTCCGAGGCTTTTGCGCAGGGTTACCTCGACGGCACTGCGGCACGAAGATACGGTACGCAAACTCCAAGCTATCCCCTGGGCGATCTGGACGAGTATCGGCAGGGATTTCTGGCCGGCTACTCCTTAACGAGGGTGAAACGATGCTGAGGCACGATCTCGACTCAGCGCCAGTGGCATGGTGCTTGCTGAACTAGAGGAGAGCATCACTTTGGGGAAGCGGTCGTGGGAACGGTGACAGAGTTCAGCACCCTCGGGAAAGAAGGTCCTTCGGCCGCTTATGCGAGTGGAGTCGTCGACGGACAGTCGGCCCGCGCCGGAGGTAGTACGCTAACTCTCTATCTTCAGGTCGGAATCGACGACTACGCCAGAGGCTTCCGCGCGGGGTTTTTTGGTCAACTGAACCACGCGGGGACCGCGGACCAGCGATAGATTCTTCGCAGCACAAGGTGTGCGAGATCCGACACCTTTTGACGCCCCACCAACACACGAAGCAAAAGCCCAGGCGCGAAGCCCGGGCTTTTTTCTTGGTCGGGACGTCTCGGGTCAATGCATGGGCAGCAGCCGGTGCGCCGCGTCCTCGAGGATGCGCGCCGTTCCGCGCATCGCGCGCGCGGCGGCTTGACAGATCTTCCCGAGGGCGTGCTTGGCAGAGTCCCAGGCCTCGATGCCCAAGTCGAGCAGCGCCTCGTAACGCTCCGCGGCCTCGAAGCTTGCCGCGTAGCGACGCTGCACGCTGGGCGGCAAAGAAGCGAGGGCGTCCTTCCAGAACGATGTAGTCATGGTCTTCCTCTTGGTTGGAAATCGCGATCGCTCGCGCGGCGCAGGGTCCGTGCGAGGGACCTTCATGATCATGTTTTTCAGCTGGCGCCCGGCTGCGGCGAACAGGCGGCCAATGGCCTTCGCCCGTGCGCGTCTCGCAGCCCGTTCGAGCGCCAGCATTTCCGTGGGCGACGGAAAACGAAGAAATTCCCCCGGGGTTCTCTCCATCATCGGTTCTGCTTCGCACGCGATCTTATGCCGATGTCATAGCGATTTCCGTGCCACGCTTGATTATTCCCTGTGAATTCAGTGCCAACGCCGTCTAAAGCAGGCAAAAGCGTCGTCAAATTGCGACGCGGACTGCTGCGGATTTTGCAATCGACTGATTTCTGGATTGTTCTGGTGTCGTCCGACGGCAACAACGGAGGAAGATGAGATGGTCCGGCTGGTAGAATGCGCCGCGTGTGCCCGCGCTTCCACGCAATGCGGCTCTGATCTTTCGGTAGTCAAAGGATTAGAGTAAAAGTGCGCATTCTGCTCAGCAACGACGACGGGTACTTCGCGCCCGGCATCGCGATCCTTGCAGAAGCGCTCTCCGGCCTTGCGAGCATCACCGTGGTCGCACCCGAGCGCGACCGCAGCGGCGCCTCCAACTCGCTCACCCTGGATCGGCCGCTTTCGGTGCGCAAATCCGCGAATGGCTTCCAGTTCGTAAACGGCACGCCGACGGACTGCGTTCACCTCGCCGTGACCGGATTGCTCGAGGAGATGCCCGACATGATCATCTCCGGCATCAATCTGGGCGCGAACATGGGCGATGACACCATCTACTCGGGCACTGTCGCGGCGGCAACCGAGGGCTACCTGCTCGGTATTCCGTCGCTGGCGATCTCGCTCGCGAGCAAGGCCGGAAAGCACTACGCCACGGCCGCGCGCGTCACGCTCGAGCTGGTCGAGCGCTTCCGGAAACGACCTCCGCGCGGGCCCGTGTTGCTCAACGTGAACGTACCAGATGTCGCCTACGAGGCTCTGAAGGGTTTCGAGGTAACGCGCCTCGGCAGGCGCCACAAGGCCGAGCCCACGATCAGGACCAAGACTCCCCGCAACGAGACGGTCTACTGGGTGGGCGCCGCGGGGAGCGCGCAGGACGCGGGGCCGGGCACCGATTTTCACGCGATCGCCTCCGGCTGCGTGTCCCTCACGCCGCTGCAAATGGATCTTACGCATCAGCAGCAGATTCCCGTGATCAAAGCGTGGCTGGCGGCGAAATAGTGCTCCCGAAAACCCGCGGCATCGGCATGACCTCGCAGCGCACGCGCGACCGCATGGTCGCGCGTCTGCGCGAGAAGGGCATACGCGACGAGGCGGTGCTCGCCGTAATGGGCGCCGTTCCGCGCCACATTTTTGTCGAGGAAGCGCTCGCCAGCCGCGCCTATGAGGATACCGCCCTGCCGATCGGCTTCGAGCAGACCATCTCGCAGCCTTTCGTGGTCGCGCGCATGATTGAAGCCTTGCGCGGAGAAGCGCCTCTGGGAAACGTTCTCGAAATCGGTACCGGCTGCGGCTACCAGGCGGCATTGCTCGCGCGGCTCGCGAAGGACGTTTATTCGGTCGAGCGCATTGCGGGATTGCTGGAAAAGGCGCGCCGCAACCTGCGCCCCTTGCGGCTGTCAAACCTGAGGCTGGTGCACGCAGATGGCACGCGGGGATTGCCCGAAGCAGCGCCCTTCGACGGCATCATCGTCGCGGCGGCGGCACCCGGGATTCCCGCCGCGCTTTTGCAGCAGCTGGCGCCGGGTGGCAGAATGATCGTGCCCGTGGGAAGCGGCGATCAAGCGCTGTGCCTCATCGAGAGGACTCCGAGCGGATTGACGGAAAAATGGCTCGACGCCGTGCGTTTCGTACCTTTGAGAGGAGGCAAGCAGTGAAGCTGCCCGGGATTTTTTTCGTGGTGCTCGCGTGCGCTAGTGTGGCTGGATGCGCGGGCCCCTACCGGGCGCCGGTCGTCGAACGGACCGTCGCGCGCCCTCCCTCAGCGAGGCCCGCGCCGCCGCCCGCCGAGCAAAGGCCCGAGAGCTACATAGTCAAGCGCGGCGACACCCTTTACAGCATCGCGCTCGACAACGGCCTGGATTATCGGGACCTCGCCGCCTGGAACAGCATCACCGATCCCGCCGCCATCAAGGCCGGGCTGGTGCTGCGCATGCGGCCGCCGGGGCAGGTGGCGGCGGCGCAGCCGGAGGTCGCGACGCAGGCCCAGCCGGAGGCCCGTGTGCAGGTGCAGCCGATGACCGTGCCGGGCTCGCTGGAGGCGCGCTCGCTCGGCGGAGACTCGCGGGCAGGCGCGGAGCCGCGGGCAGGCGCGGAGCCGCGGGCAGGCGCGGAGCCACCCCGAGCTGCGGGCGACCTTCTCAAGATCGGTCCCAAGGCGATGAAGCTACCCTATTCCGAGGAAAACCTCGCAATGCTGTTGCGGCAGACCCCGCCGCAGCCGAAGACCGAACCGCCTCCGCCGCAGCCGGGAGCCGAGGATGGGCAAGACACGGTGGCCTGGATCTGGCCGGCCACGGGCCGCGTTCTCGCGGGATTCTCCGAAGCGACCAACAAGGGCGTGGACATCCTCGGCAAGGTCGGTGATCCGGTCTTCGCCTCGGCCTCTGGACGCGTCGTCTACAGCGGCACGGGGCTGCGCGGCTACGGCAAACTCGTCATCATCAAACACAATCAGACCTATCTGTCCGCCTACGCCCACAACAGCAACCTCCTGGTGAAGGAAGGACAAAATGTGGTGAGAGGTCAGAAGATCGCCGAAATCGGCAATACCGATTCCTCCCAAGCGAAGCTTCATTTCGAGATCCGGCGTCTCGGCAAACCGGTCGATCCCCTGAAATTCCTGCCGGACCGACCGTCGTGAATTCGCGCGCGCCGGAGCAGGAACTCCAGGCGGACTGGGCCGGGAGTGATCTCGCCGGCGCCGTCGAGCCGGCCTCTGAGGTCCCCGAGGAGCCCGGGCGCTTGGCGCCTGACGGGGCGGCGGAAGCGCCCTCGCGCGCGGAGCCGGGTGAGGATTCGCCGGAACCCGACCCGCTGAGCGACGCAACCCAGCTCTATCTGCATCAGATCGGTCTCAATCGCTTGTTCACGCCGGCGGAGGAGCTGCATTTTGCCCGGCGTACCGTCGCCGGGGATTTCTCCGCCCGGCAGAAGATGATCGAGCACAACCTGCGTCTGGTGGTCAACGTCGCGAAGGCTTATCTCAACCGAGGCATGCCGCTTCTGGACCTCGTGGAGGAAGGCAACCTCGGGCTGATGCACGCGCTCGACAAATTCGATCCCGAGCGTGGTTTTCGGTTTTCCACGTACGCCACCTGGTGGATCCGGCAGAACATCGAGCGCGCAATCATGAACCAATCGCGCACGATCCGGCTGCCGGTGCACGTGATCAAGGAGCTTAACACCGTGCTTCGCGCGAAGCGCCATTTGGAGGCGCATACCGAGCGCGAGCCGACCGCGGAAGACATCGCGCACCTCGTCGGCAAAGACACCGATGAGGTGCTCCGATTGCTGTCGCGCAGCGAGCACATCTCTTCCCTCGATGCGCCGCTCGATGTCGATCCGATGCGCTCGATCGGCGAGTCGATCGCCGACGAGAGCGGCATGAGCCCCGAGCTGCAGCTGCATGCGAACGAAATCGAGTCGCTCGTTCGCGAATGGCTGGTGCAGTTGAACGACAAGCAACGCGCCGTGATCGAGCGCCGTTTCGGCTTGAACGGAAGGGAATTGCTCACGCTCCAGCAGCTCGCCTCGCGGCTGATGCTCACGCGCGAGCGCGTACGCCAGATTCAGCTCGAGGCTCTTGCGCAGCTGCGGCGCATCCTGCGCCGGCGCGGCCTGTATGTTCTTCGTGAGCTCCTCCAGGTACAGGTGCTGCCCGCCGAAGTAATCCCGCGCGTACTTGTGGGCTCCGCCGAGGTCCGCGTCGAGGCGACGGCTGGCGCCCTGATAGAAATGCGGAGTTTTCCTCACCAGGTCCTCTCCCGATTCGTAGAGGACTTCTTCGCCTCCGTCCGGAAGACGCTTGCGGGCGATGCCGCCAGCGAGGAATTCCGGGTAGAGCCGGTCGCGGCATTTTTCCAGATAGCAGCGGTCCGACATCTGCGCGATGATGTCCGCCGAGCCGAGCAGGCTGCCGAGCAGCTTGTAGCCAAGAGACGGCACATTGATTTCGGAGACCGGGATCTCGTAACCGGTGAAGTGGATCAGCGAGGCGGCGACGTCGGCTACCTCGCCCATGCCGATCTTGGGCAGGTAGTCCCTGAGAAAGCGCGCGCCGCGGGACACGTGGGTCAGCGTCAGCTCGCCCCCGTTCTTGTGCTGCCTGTCGTCGAGCGTTCGTATGTAACCGCAGTCGTGGAACAGGGCCGTGATAACGCCCAGCCGGAACATGGCCGCGTCGAGCGGCTCCAGGCCCATTCGGGCGCGCTCGTAGCCGTCGATCAGCCGTGCCATCGCGAGCGTGACCTCGAGCACGTGCTGGATGTCGTGATAGGCGGTATCGCAGGCGTGGTACCCCGGGCGGTGCCCGCGATACATCGTGGTGAGGTCCCGGAAAGCCTGGTCGATCTGAGCAGTCGCCGACCGGGGGTACAGCTCGAGGAAAATCCGGTCTACTTCCGTTTTGACGAGCGCAGAGTCGGTGGTGTTTACCCGGCAAGAAACATCGTACTCGTTGCCGCGACGGTTCACTTGACGCGCTCCCGACTGGCTTGCCTACGAGGGCAAGCGAAGGACATTCTACCGCCGATCTTCCGGGGAATGGATCCGAAAAGCGTGAATAGTTGGCATCCGCGGCCGCCTTTCCCGAGAACGGGAGGCTAGGTCTTGAGGGTGAAGGGATTGAAATCGGTATCCCTGTCGTAGTAGTCCTCCTCCTCCGCGCGCTTCAGCCAGCCCACCACGGCGTATGTCAGCGGTGTAAACGCCACTTCCAATCCGACTTTCGAAACGAACTGGACCAGCATGATCTGCGGCAGCTTGTCATCGGGAATCAGTCCGCTTCCATAGAACGCGAGCGGATAGAAGATCAGGGAATCGACGCCCTCGCCGAAAATCGTCGAGCCGATGGTGCGCGTCCACAGCCACCGGCCCCGCGTGAGAATTTTCATCTTCGCCAGCACGAACGAGTTGACGAATTCCCCGCACAGGAACCCGATGAGGGAAGCCGCTGCGATGCGCCAGGTCGAGCCGAAGGCGATTTCGTAGGCGGGTTGGTTCTTCCAAAAAGGCGCCGGGGGCAGGCCGACCACGATCCACGCCATGAAAGCGGCGAAAGCCAGACCCGCGAAACCGGCCCAGATCACGCGTCTGGAACGAGCGTAGCCGTAGACCTCGGTGAGGATGTCGCCGAAGACGTAGGAAATCGGAAAAAACAGCACGCCGGCCCCGAACGAGACCGCCCCGATCAGCGGAAGCTGAACTTGAGAGATCTTGGCAGGGCCGATCAGGTTCGAGCAGATCAGCACCGTGACGAACGCCGCCATGACGAATTCGTAGTAGCGATAGGAACGCGGGTTCATGAATTTTCGCCGCTGGGATTTGGCTGCGGAGCGGGCAGTCCGGATCTCGCCCGGGCCAGCTCCGTGGCGAGATCCATCACCGCCGCGGCATAGAGGTTGGAGCGGTTGTAGCGCGTTAGGACGAAAAAATTCTGAAGTGTCACCCGGAAGTCGGAGGGCTGGCCCGGCGTTTCCAGCTCGATCAACGCGCAGCGCGTGTCGGGAGGCACGGGAACGGCGAGTTTCACGCCGAACCCGGGGAGCTCGGCGGCGCGATTGGCGGGCGTGACTCCCCCTTCGGCGAGCTTGCGCCAGCCCTCACCGCTCACCTCGGCGGAGAAACCTACCGGCTCTCCCCGAACCCAACCGTGCGCCTTCAGGAAATTGCCGATGCTGCCGATGGCGTCCGCGGGGCTCGTCGCTAGATCGCTCAGCCCGTCACCGTCGTAGTCCACAGCGAAACGCCGGTACGACCCCGGCATGAACTGTGGAATCCCGATCGCCCCCGCGTACGATCCCTTGACGCGCAGGGGATCGATTCCCGCCTCCCGGCTGAGCATCAGGTAGCTCTCCAGCTCACCGCGGAAGAACTGCGCGCGCTTCGGGTAATCGAACGCGAGCGTGGCGAGGGCATCGATCACCCGGTAGGTCCCGATATTGCGGCCGTATGTGGTCTCCACGCCGATGATGCCTACGATGATCTCCGCGGGCACGCCAAATTCGCTCGCGGCGCGCGCAAGGGACTGGGCGTTGCGGCTCCAGAACTGCACGCCCGCTTCGATGCGCTGGGGGTTGATGAATATCGCTCGGTAAGCCTGCCAGGACGCGAGCGCGGTTTCGGCGGGCTGCTCCATCGCCTTGATGATCGCGGGCTGAAACTGCGCCTTGCCGAAGACGCGGTTGAGCTCCCTGCGGGTGAATCCATGCTTCTTCACCATTTCGGCGATGAACTCTTTCACTTCCCTGCGGTGCGGGTAACCCGGAGGATCTGCGGCTGCGGCCGAGCCGATCTGCAGGGCGAGGGCCGCAGCCACGAAGAACCCGTGAGGGGCCTTCAAGGGCTGAATTCCCGAACCAAGCGCTTCAGCCGGGCGATCGAGCGCGTGTCGGGCCCCGGGCCGTAGCGCTGATCGACGTAGAGCGAGGCGATGGCGCGCACGGCGTTCTCGCGCGCGGGGAGCGCCTGGGCAACGCGGCCCGCGTAGTCGAGCGGGCCCTCAGCGCGCGCGCGCGCGATGCCCTCGCGAGCGAGCTTGTCGCAGAAGCGCAGCCACGCGCGCTGCACCGGGTCCTCGCGCCGTCTGCCGCGAAGCAGCCAAAGCGCGGTCAGCAGCAGCACGCCGGCCACGCTCCAGAACAGCATCACCGTCATCGTTTGCCAGCTCGGCTGCGGCACGCCCAGCCACGAAAGCATCTCGCGCTGGCGATCGGGGTTGTAACCGAGCACCCACTGGTTCCACTGGTTCGTAAGAGCCTCCCAGTTGTTGCGCAGGCCCTTCAGCCAGTTGAGGTTGGCGCGTATGAGCAGCGGCAGTGTCGCTCCACCCGGCGCAGCCGCCGTGATGCCGAGCTCGACTCGGACCGGGACTGCTGCTGCGGTGGGATCGACGCGAGTCCAGCCGTTCCCGGCAAGCCACACTTCGGCCCAGGCGTGGGCGTCGGCTTGGCGCACGACCATGTAGCCGTCCACCGGATTGGTGTCTCCTCCCTGGTAACCGGTCACCACACGGGCGGGAACGCCGGCGGCGCGCATCAGAAACACGAAGCTCGACGCGAAGTGCTCGCAGAATCCCTGCTTCGTGTCGAACAGGAACTCGTCCACCGAGTTCCGGCCGAGCGCCGGCGGCTGCAGCGTGTACTCGAAGCGGCTGCCGCGGAAGAACTCGATGGCGCGGCGCACGACCGCGGAATTGTCGGCCAGGGAATCGCGCCACTCGCTCGCGAGCGCGAGCGAACGGGGATTGACGCCGCGGGGAATCCTCAGCGCCATCGCGAGGTCCTCGGGATTGCCCCCGCTCGCCGCCCGGAATTCTGGAAAGGAGCGCATTTCGTAGCGGATCCGGCTGCGAATCGGCGTCAGCGAGATCACGAGGTACTCGGAGGTGAGGCGCGCGCTCGGCGGGATGCGCGCCGGCATTTCAAGCGCGAACATCCAGTTGCGGTTGTGCGGCTCGAGCGTCACTTCGTAATCGACCGGAGAGCCGGCGGCCTCGACGCTCATGTTCCGGCGCAGCTGAGGCAGGCCCACGCGCCAGGCTACGCCGTCGAAATCCGACAACACCGGGCCGCGCCAGTAGAGCTGGGCTCGAGAAGGCGACCCGGTTTCGAATTTCACCCTGAATGCGATCGCGTCCGACAGGGACAGCGAGCTGATCGAACCAGGCGACATGGTCTCCGAGAGGCCGGTCACGCTGCTGTAGGCGTCCTGCGGCATTCCCCACAGGGGCCCCTGCACCCGAGGGAACAGGAAAAACAGCAGCAACATCACCGGGCCCGCCTGGGCCAGCATGCGGCCGGCTGTTTTCAGATCGTCGACGAAGGGCCGCTGCGGCGCGCTGAACCCGACGAGCGCGGTCGTGGTGACCAACACGGTCAGGAGCATCAGCCCGGCGATCGGAATGGACTGGGAGTAGAAAAAGTTGGCCAGAGCGACGAAGTAGACGAGAAAAGCCACGACAAAGACGTCGCGCCCGGCGCGAGTCTCCAGCAGCTTGAGAAACAAGAGCAGCACGAGCAGCGTCACCCCCGGATCCCGGCCCATGATCGTGCGATAGGAAAAAAAGACTCCCATCGCGCCGGCGAGAGTCAACGCGATAAGCAGCCAGCGCGCGGGTAAGGCGCCGTTGCGAATCGAAACGAAGGCGCGCCAGATGAGGAGCGCAGCCGCGGTGACATCGACCCAAAAGGGCAGCCACAAAGTGTGCGAGGCCACCGTAAGGGTCGCCCCGGCGATGAGCATCGCGAAAGGCAGCGGCGGCAGCGTAACTGCGTTTCTCGGCTCAGCCACGGTAGAGCGCAAGCTCTTTCAGACAACGCTCCCGGTGCGGGAATCCTTCACCGAGGGGCACCTCGACTCCCGGGAGCTTCAACCCATAGCGCAGGCCCCGCTCCTCGGCGAGCATGACCCAGCGAGCAAGCCGCGACAGCCGCGCCTCCGTTTGCATGCCCGCGGGGAGCCGATCCCAGTCGAACCAGAGCTCGGAGGCGGCTCGCCCCGCGAAGAGCTTGGTGAGCAAGAGCTCGCTCCGCGCCGAGGCTTTCCAGCCGACATGACGCGGAGAATCGCTCGCGTGGTAAGGCCGCAGGCCCGCGAAATCGTCGGTACCGGCGCCCGCCGAGATCGCGTCGCCGGTATCCGCGTCGGAATGCGCAAGGGGCAGCGGAGCCGAATCGGGTCGCGGGTATACGAGCGCGCGCAGGTCCGGCTGCACGTAGCTCCAGGCGCGCATCAGGCCCAGGGGATACCGCGTAGCGACGGTCACCCGCTCGAGTTGCAGCCAGCCCCGCTTCTCGGCTTTCAGCGGCAGCGTGACGGAGCGGTGCGCTCGCGCGGGCACGTCGCAGCTCACACGGGCTCCACGGCAGGCGAGTTCGAGCGAATGGCGGTCGAAGTCGCTCTTGTTCTCGAATACGAGCTCGAACTGCGCCGTATCCCCCGCGAACACGGGCGCCACGCGCCCGGCGCTGATGTAAAGGTGCGCAAGATTCCTGAACGTGTGCAGGATCGAAACGATGCCCACGCCCGCGAGCAGGAACGTGAGCACATAGCCCAGGGAGAGGTTGTAATTGATAGAGCCTATCAGCATCAGGATCACGGCGACCCCGAAATTCAAGCCGTGGCGCGTGGGCAGGATGTAGACGCGGCGCTGGCTGAGGAACACCACGCCCGGTTCAGGCGCGTGCTTGCCGAACACCCACTGGAAGAAATTGTAGGCCTGCGAATACTGCAGCACCCGGTCGAGCTTCACGGGATGGGCACGGCGGAGATCAGGCCGTTCGCCTTGTCGACGCTCGAGACACGAACCCCGTCGTGCACGGGCCGCAGGCGGTGGCCGGCCACGCCGGGGAGTACCGCCTGCACGTCCTCCGGGAGGACTTTGTCGCGGCCTTCGATCAGCGCCCAGGCGCGCGACGCGTGCAGCAGAGCGAGCGCGGCGCGCGGAGAAAGGCCCGTCGTGTATTCGGGCGAGCGCCGCGAATGCTCGACGAATGCCTGAATGTAATCGAGAAGAGGCGGTGCGGCGTGCACGGTCTTCACCATCGCCTGGAGATCCATGAGATCGCCCGGCGCGAGGCAGGCATCGAGCCCGGCGATCATGTCGCGGCGGTCCGCGCCCTGGAGCAGGGTGCGCTCGGCGTCGCGGTCGGGGTAACCGAGCTCGATCCGCATGAGGAACCGGTCGAGCTGGGATTCGGGCAGCGGGAAGGTGCCCACCAGGTGCGAGGGGTTCTGCGTCGCGACGACGAAGAAGGGCTCGGGGAGCCTGCGCGTCTCGCCTTCGGTCGTGACCTGATGCTCCTCCATCGCCTCGAGCAGCGCCGACTGAGTCCTGGGCGTGGCCCGGTTCACCTCGTCGGCGAGGATCAGCTGCGAAAAGATCGGCCCCGCGTGAAACTTGAAGGTGGAGCTCTCGCGCTCGTACACCGATACACCGATGATGTCCGCGGGAAGCATATCGCTGGTGAATTGTATGCGGTGAAAATTCAAGCCCAGGAGCTTCGCGAGCACCTGGGCGAGCGTGGTCTTGCCGACGCCGGGCAGGTCCTCGATCAGCAAGTGCCCGCTCGCGAGCAGACAGGCGAGCGCGAGACGGATCTGGCGCTCCTTGCCGAGGATGATTTTTCCCGCTTGTTGTACGACGCCCTGAATGAGCGGATAGGACATCCGAATTGGCTGTGCCTGAAATCCGTCTGTTAAAATCGTGAGTCTACTGGAAAGCCGATATGATTGGACGGAAGGAATAAAGTTCATGGCGACGGCGTTTATCACCCATGCCGACTGCGCAAGGCACGACATGGGCCGCCATCACCCGGAGAGCCCGGCGCGACTCGCCGCGATCGAAGACCACCTCATCTCATCGGGGCTTGCCGGCCTCCTCGAGCGACATGATGCGCCCGCCGCCAAGACGAGCGAGCTCGCGCGGGTGCATCCCCGCGAGTACATCGAAGCGATCCGCGAGGCTTCGCCGCGGAGCGGTATCGTGCACCTCGACCCCGATACCGCGATGTGCCCGCACACCTGGGATGCGGCGCTTCACGCGGCGGGGGCCGCGGTGCTCGCCACGGACCTCGTGATCGGAGGGCGTGCTGGCAGCGCGTTTTGCGCGGTGCGCCCGCCCGGCCATCACGCGACGCGCACCCGCGCGATGGGGTTCTGCCTTTTCAACAACGTCGCCGTCGGGGCCAAGCACGCGCTCGAGCATCACGGCGTCGAGCGCGTGGCGATCGTCGATTTCGACGTTCACCACGGCAACGGCACCGAGGACATCTTCAGCGACGACGAGCGTGTCGTGATGGCGAGCATATTCCAACACCCGTTCTATCCCTATAGCGGCACCGAAAATCCGGCGCCGAACATGGCCAACGTGCCGCTTCCGGCGGGCTCAGACGGCAAGGCGTTGCGCGCGGCGGTGGAGAGAATCTGGATGCCGGCGCTCGAGGAGCTCGAGCCGCAGATGATCTTCGTCTCGGCGGGCTTCGATGCCCACGTCGAGGACGACATGGCGGGCCTGCGCTTTACCGAAGCCGACTACGCCTGGGTCACGCAGCGCATCAAGGAAGTCGCGGACAAATACGCCGGGGGAAAGATCGTATCGGTTCTCGAAGGAGGCTACGCGCTTTCCGCGCTCGGGCGGAGCGTGGTGACGCACCTGAAGGTCCTGGGCGCTTCGTAGGAATTTTCTCCATGCGAATCTGGCATTCGCTCGCGGTTGCTCTCGGCCTGCTGCTGCCCGCGGCATGCGGAGAGAGCACCAGCAGCGTTGTGCGGTTGCAGCAGGTTTTTGGCAGCGCTGCAGGCCTCGTCGGGCCGATCGATTTGCAGGCGCCGCCGGGCGATTCGCGGCTCTTCATCGCCGAGCGCCCGGGGCGGATTCGCGTTGTGCAGGGCGGCGTGCTGCAGATGACGCCCTTCCTCGATATCTCGAGCCGCGTGTACACGCAAGGCGAGGCGGGCCTGCTCTCGTTCGCCTTCGATCCGCAGTACTCGACGAATGGCTTCGCTTACGTCCATTTCATCGAAAACATTCCTACCACCTTCGGCGACATTGTGGTCGAGCGCTATCAGGTGTCTTCCGACCCGAACGTTCTACAAACGCCAGGGACTCAGGTGATCCGGATTCCCCATAGGGATGCCAACAATCATTACGGCGGACGCGTCGCGTTCGGGCCCGACGGCATGTTGTATTTGTCAGCGGGCGATGGTGGAGGCGGGAACAACCAATTCGGCCACGCGCAGGATGCGGCCTCGCACCTCGGCAAACTCTTGCGCATCGACGTCAGCACGCTTCCCTACGCGATTCCACCCGACAACCCGGTCTTTCCGGGCACGGCCCGGAACGAAAACTGGGCGATCGGTTTGCGCAATCCCTTTCGTTATGCCTTCGACACGGCCCAGCTGTACATCGCCGACGTCGGCCAGGGCGCGCGCGAGGAAATCGACGTGGTTTCGGCAAGCGCCTCCGGCCTTAACTACGGCTGGAGCATCATGGAGGGTACTCTGTGCCTGGGCATTGGCGGCCCTTGCACGACACCCGGGCTGACGGCACCGGTGTACGACTACGATCACACTCAGGGTTGCTCGATCATCGGGGGTTACGTATACCGGGGCGCCGCGATCCCCGAGCTGCAGGGGCAATACCTGTTTTCGGACTACTGCAGGGGTTTCGTGCGCACCCTGAGCTTCGAGAACGGTATGGCGACGGTCAGGCAGGCGGCGATGGTGAACGTGGGAACCAATGTCACGCAGTCCTTCGGACAGGACGGTGCGGGCGAGCTCTATATCCTGACCGGCGACGGCCGGGTGCTGCGGATCGTGAGGTAATGAATCCAGTTCCTAATCGGATTCTTCCCGCCACGGATTGCCGACCACTTTCCGCCAGGCGTCCAGCACCATCGTCTTCATCGAATCGTCCGGGGTGAGCTCGGCGTTACTCACGGGTGCGGCGCGGGTCTCGAGTATTCCGATTTC
>WNGC01000240.1_pt1 | contig 31105 bp, 32 predicted proteins | sample 5400051 | NCBI WGS metagenome assembly WNGC01 (sample SAMN13153368, study PRJNA577476) | soil metagenome | isolation source: 20 cm soil or saprolite under grassland replicate 2 | place: USA:California | collected 2016-06-15
CTCCGCCGTCGCCGGCGCCGTGCAATTCATTACGCGCGAAGGGCAAATGGGCGCGCCTCGAGTCGAGGTACTCGCCGAAGGGGGTGGGGGTGGTGGGGCGGTCGGGGGGGCCGGGGGGATGGGGGGGATGGGGGGGATGGGGGGGGCAATGGACCACAACGGCGCGCAGGCCCACTCGGAGCTCACGGTGTCGGGGGGCACGGAGCGCTGGCGCTACTCGAGTGGCGTGGGCGTGGCGTATGACCGCGGCATCTATGCGCTCCCGAATGACCTCCTCACCACTGACGCTTCGCTGCGGCTGGACGCGCGACCCGCCGATCGCTGGACGCTGACGGCGACCACGCGATACATGGCGACGCAAACGCACCTTCCTGTCCGGGATCCGGGCGCCACCCGCGTGCCGCTCGACCCGAATCAGCGCGATCGTCATTACCGCTGGCTGGCGTCGGTGGCGACCGGCTGGGCGGCGACTCCCAGCTGGCATCACCGTCTCACGATCCGCGCGCTGTGGGACGACTTCGTCTACGAGGACGCTCACGACAACTCGCTCGACTCGACGTCCTATCCGTTTTTCGTCTCCAACTTCAACCTCAGTTTCCGCAGCGCCCTGCTCCGGCCCGCGGTTGAGTATGTGGGCACCAACGAACTCTCGCTGCGGAGGGCGGGCCCGCTCACCGTGTCCTACGGGGCCACCTGGCAGACGGAAGCCGAGGGGACCGACCTCGCGGGCGATTTCGGCCACTCGCATACGGAGTTCGACCGCGGAAACGCGGCGCTGTTCACCGAGCTGCAGGGGAGCCTGGGCTCACGTGTCTCCGCTATCACCGGCGCTCGCCTGGAGAAGTTCCACGGGCTGCCCGCCGAGTTCTTGCCCCGCGCGAGCGTATTGGTCGCAGTTGTTCCCGATCGACTGGCGCTGCGAGCGGCGGCCGGGCGGGCATTCAAGGCCCCGAACGTGGATCAACAGTTCCTCGACAATCCGGCCACGATTCCAAACCCCAACCTCCGGCCGGAGAGCAGCGTGAGCTGGGAGATCGGTGCGAGGGTCACCAGCCCGCAACGCTCTTGGACATTCGGCGTCGGGTACTTTCGCCAACGCTACGACGACCTGATTCGGACTGTCCCGGCCGACACGGGGTCGAAGCAGACGAACAAGAACCTCGGCCGCACGCAGGCGGCCGGCGTCGAGCTCGAGCTGGAGCGCCAATGGCCCGCAGGCTGGCGAACTGGGGCAAACCTCACCTGGCTGAAAACTCAAGTGCTCGATAATGCGGGACTCGATACTGCGACCTACCCCGTCGGGGGCGCTCTGCCCGACACACCGAGCCCGACCGGGAGTTTTTACGTCACCGGGAACGTCTCCTCGTCGCTTATGACGCTCGCCCGAGTCGGCTTCGTCGGCCGGCGCACCGTGCTCAGCGAGCGCTTCTCGGGCCAGCGGGTCACCACGGATCCGTACGCCTTGCTCGAGCTGGTGGTGCAATGGCAGGTCACCGGCACGTTGCACGTGTACACGCGGCTCGGCAATCTCCTGAACACGAAATACCAGACGGCGTTCGACCGACCCGGGACGCCGCGCACCGGGGTGCTGGGCGTGCGAATCGCACCGTAGGCTTTTCCATTCGCCTGCCCATGCACCTCGGAGTAGTTTCAACCTACCCGCCGTATCATCCCATTCGAGGAGGGTCTATGCGTAACTGGGGTAGGGTCGTCGCAGTCCTCGCCGTCGCCGCCTGCAGCAGCTCAGCGCCGAGTACCCAGCCGATCACAGGTCAGAACGTGGGACTGCTCGCCAGCGAGGCGAGCGAAGAGGCGCCAGCGATCATCTATAACACGCAGCTGCGATCGGATATCGAGGTGCCGGCGTGCGAAACCGAGTCGCAGGGACTGGCGCAGATCAAAATCTTCCAGGACGGCAGAATCCAATCGCTGGTGATTCTCAACAACAAGGGGGATGAAAGCGTTCGCTTCGGCCACATTCATCATCTGGCCCAGGGCGCGACCACGGGACCCGTCATTTGGTGGCTATCGAGCCCCGTCGGCACGGACCTCAACCTGACTGATCGGCACATCGACATCCGGCAGGATGGGATATTCGCCGCGAACGCACACTTCGCATCCGAAGCGGCCGCACTCGCAGAATTGCTGAGCAACCCCAGCAGCTTCTACGTCAACTTCCATTCGGATCATTGCCCCGGCGGTATCGCGCGCGGATTCTTGCCGTAACCCTCCCGACGGAGGGGTTCCTACGCGCCCGGCCGGTCGTAACCGCCGTCCGGGCGCAGCACCCAAGCCTCGGCGGTACTCAGCTCCCTCGCTAGGACATCGTCCAACCGGCGTCTGGCGTCCGGGTCGAAGACCGGTGTCATGACCTCGACCCGTCGCCGCAGGTTACGCGGTCGCCAGTCGGCCGACCCGATGTAGTACTCCTCATCGCCGGCGTTCCCGAAATGGTAGATTCGCCCGTGCTCGAGAAACCGCCCCAGGATGCTCACCACGCGGATGCGCTCGGACAGTCCAGGAACCCCCGGCCGCAAGGTGCAGATGCCTCGTACGACGAGGTCCACGTTCACGCCGGCGTCCGACGCCCGGTAGAGGGCCTGGATGACGGTCGAGTCGGAGAGCGCGTTGAGCTTGGCGCGGATGCGGGCCGGTTTCCCGGCGCGCGCATGCGCAGTTTCGCGGTCGATCATTGCCAACAGCCGCTCGAGCAGGTCCGCGGGGGCGGCGAGGAGGTGGCGGAGGTGCACCTGCGGCGCATGGCTCGAACCGGTCAGCTCGTTGAATAACGCGTGCACATCGCCGGTGATGCGCGGGTCGGCCGTGAACAGCCCAAAATCGGTGTAAACGCGCGCGGTATTGGCGTTGTAATTCCCGCTGCCGATGTGGGCGTGGCGATGGACGCCACCGTTCGCAGCTTGCCGAACCACCAACGCCATCTTGGCGTGTGTCTTCAGGCTCACGAGGCCCGTGACGACGTGAATGCCGTCGCGCTCCAGGCTGCGCGCCCAGCTGATGTTGCGCGCTTCATCGAACCGTGCCTTGAGCTCCACGACCACGGAGATGTCCTTGCCCGCTATGGCCGCGCGGCCCAGCGCGTCCCCAATCGGCGACGGACCGCCGGGCCGATATAACGTCAGCTTGATCGCACGGACATCGGGATCCTCCGCCGCTTCCGCGATAAACCGCTCGAAGCTGTCGGGAAACGAGTCTTGCGGGTGATACACGAGTACGTCGTGCGCATCGATCTGCTCGGCCACGGGACGGTCAGCCGCGAAGGGCATGTGCGGCGCGAGTGGCGCGTAGTCGGGGAACGAACCGGCCGCAGCGATGTCGCTCAAACCACCGAGATCGACGATGCCGTCCGAGACGTAGACGTCGGCGGCGTTCAGCGTGCTTTCACGCTCGCTTTCCTCGAACCGCAGCTCACGCTGCAGCAGGTCCTGGAGCGCCGGCGGGGTGCTCGACTCGAACTCGATGCGCAGAACCAGCCGCGATTGCCGCCGGACCAGCTCCTCTTCGATCGCCTGCAGGAAGTTGGCGGTCGTCGTCTCGTCTAGTTGCAGGTCGCCGCTGCGGGTAAGCCGAAAGGCATATGCTCCGACAACGATCCGACCGGGGGAGAGCAAGTCGAGGTTGGCGCGTACCAGATCCTCTGCCGCGAGCCAACGTCCTCCCAAAACGGGGTGGAATCGTGGGGAATCTTGCGGCAGCTCTACAATGGCATAGTGCACGGGCGCGCTGGGGCGATCCTTGAGCACCACGAGCAGCGCGGTGCGGCGGTCGCCGATCAGCGGGAAGGGGTGACCCGGCGCTCGTGTCAGCGCCTTGGGGCTGACAAAGGGCAGGATCTCTGCAGCGCATTTCGTACGCAGCTCGACGCGCTCGCCATCGGAGAGCTCGTCCCAACGCGCCAGCGGCACCACCGGCGCGAGTGAACGGAACGCCTGATACTGCCGTGTCAGAAGCGGTCGCAGCCGCACGCCGAACGCGTCCAGCGTTTCCTGGGGGCGGAGACCGCCCCCATCCGCCGAGGGCGCGTTGTGCCCACTTGCGACGAGCTGTTTCAGCGCACCAATCTGCGTCATCACGAACTGGTCGAGATTCGTGGAGAAGATGCTCAGGAACCGCAGCCGTGCCGCGACCGGCGTCCGGGCGTCCTCGGCGAGCTCCAGCACGCGCGCATTGAACTCGAGCCAAGACAGCTCGGGGTTGAGAAACTGCTCGGGGACGGGGGCCACACGCGTGGCATCCTTCGCGCTCTGGCGCGGCGCCGCCACGCGCAACTCCGTCAAAGTGACCCGGCTCGCGAGAGCGATGGCGTCATCGTCCGGCGTCGCACCCGCGGTCTCGGTCACTCCGAACTGCGCGCCGGACCATTCGGGAACCAGCGGCGACCGGGCGGCGACAGTGAGTGCCGCGAGCGTTGCCGGATCGCGCAGCAGCGGCGAGCCGACGCGCGCGACCAGGTCTGCCGGGGCAAACCACTGGAGGGTCTCGCCGTTGCCGGAGCTCGTGGGCAGGCGGCGCGCCGTCCAGACCTCGAGCGGCACGCGGTCGCCCGTGCGGGGCACCACGGCGAGCAGCCGGAGCTGGCCCTCGCCGCTGCCGACCAAGCGGCGCAGCACGGCCCGGCACGCTTCCTCACCGCTGCCTCTGTCCACCGGCAACCGCAGCTCGGCGCCGGTGCGGCACAGTCCGACGCGGCCGTGCGCCACGGCGACGAGTGCGACTTCGCGTTCGCCGCGCAGGTCGCGGCCGATCCCTTCCGCTGCGGCAACATCCAGTGCCGTGATGGCACGCTGCAGGGCGTCGGTGCCCGCAGGTCGCAGCGCAAACTTCCCTTCGAGCGTGCGCGAGAGCCGCGCCGCCGCAGCGCCACCTCTCCAGCGCGGGCGCACGCTCAGCTCACAGAGCGTCGCGGTGATCTCCGAGCGGCTGAGTGAGATCACATCGGTCACGAGGTCGCAGAGCGGGAGCCGGATGACAGGAATACGGAGCGTGCGGCCTGCGCGCTCGACCTGGCGCTCGATCCACGGCGTGAGTCGCGCGGGATCGACGAGCGCGCGCAGCCGCCGGGCCGCCTCGGATGTTCCGGCGAGTGCCGCCAGGTCATCCACGGTCCGAACACGCTCGTCGATCCGCTGCCCCCCCTCGTCAGGCTGCCAGACCGTCAGGCGACGACCGCCGTCAGGCATGAAGCGGAGCCGGCAACGACCGCGACGCTGGCGTAGGTCACCGGCGGCCGTATCGAAGTACACATCGCGAAAGTGGGTCGAGCGTACTGCGCCGGGCGATGGGGCGATGCCGCCGGCCAGTCGAGGAAGGGGAGGGTCGGCCAGGATGCGCCGGAGGGTTGCCGCGTCCGGCGCATCCCACCGGAGGATCATTACCGGAGCTGAATTGTTCGGCAATTGCGCACGAATTCCCGACGTACCGCACCGGGGTTCTCGATGACTTTGAAGAAGTCATCGAAATACTGGAGCACGTTGCGGACGTCGCCCTCGGGGAGATCGGGGACGGCCCGCACGTTCGCATACATCGAATCTTTGGCGGCGCGAAACCGCGCAATCGCGCCCAGCAGCACACTGTCGGGCTGGCAAAAGCCCCGATACCAGCGCTCGCGCACGGTCTTGATCGGGACCTGCGGCGGGGGGCTGGCGTAGGGGGCATTTACGGCGCCCGAGAAATCAAAGTCGTAGGGCACGGCGAGCAGGGGCCGTGGAGCCGCGGTCTTCTGAAAGACGGCCATGTTGTGCCGGCCCCAGACCGACCAGTCGTTGTTCCCGATCAGGTACTGGAAGACGGCGACCAGCGTCATGTACGATGCCTCGATGACGGGATCGTAGACGTTGTTCGCCCGGACGGGCGTGGCAGCGATGCGCGTGGCCAACGCCGTGTCCGATTCGATCAGGAACCCGTAGCGGATGATCGTGTCATGACGAGCGGAGTCGACGTAGGTGACGTGGGCGAGTCGCACGCGGAAGCTCGTATCGGTCACGGCATTCAAGACGCGATACAGTGCGTACTCACGCAGCAGGTTGCGCTCGGAGAGCCGGTCTCGCTGGCAATGTGTGACCAGTTTGAGCCTGTCCTCACCTGCGAATGGAGTACCATCGACTTTGTGGGACGGCAGGTCGAGGCGGATGGGCGGAAAGCTGCAGGTCTTGAGGCGGAAGATGCCCCGTGTGCGCAGCTTCACGGCGAGACTGCCGGAATCGCTCCCGATGCCGTACTGCAGCGTGCCGGGATGGTCCTTGCGCTGTGTCCCGCGATCACGCGTCAAGGCATGGAGGTCGGTCTCCAATCGCAAGGCGAGTGGTTCATGATCGAGGAATAGGTGTGAGGCGTTGGTTTGGGCGCCTACAGCCGGTGCCAACAATAAAGGAAGGAGAACGAGGCTGCGCCTCATCGAGCCGAAGCTACGTCGATACGCGGTTTCGGCCAGCCTCCTTGGCTCGGTACAAAGCCCGATCGGCCGCCTGCACGACCTGGTCGGGCGATGTGTTGCGATGATTCCGCTCCGCGACGCCGATGCTTACCGTAATCACGATCGCCAGGCGGCTCTTGCGTCCCTTGTCGGCCTTCGGCTTCACGCGCGGGCGGAACCTGCGGCGCATCGTGAACCGGTGCGTTTCCACCATCTCGCGCAACTCCTCGAGGTGGGGGAGGCATTCCTCCTGGCCTCTGCCCGGGAAAACGAGCGCAAACTCCTCCCCGCCGTAGCGATAGGCTGTGCCGCCGCCCGGGGATTGCGCCAGCTGCGCGGCAACCAGTCGGAGGACGTGATCGCCCGCATCGTGGCCGTACGTGTCGTTGAAGCGTTTGAAATGATCGACGTCCACCATCGCGACCGTGAATTGTCCACTCAAGCGTGGGAGGGCCTCGTTCAGCGCGCGCCGGCCCGGCAGCTCGGTCAGCCCGTCGCGATACGCCATGAGGTACGACGCCTCGATCACCGCGACGACGAGAATCAGTCCCGCCGTGGCGAGCCAGATTTCCTGGCCGGGTCCGGCCGCGCGCCAGGACAGTGCCGAAAACACGGCGATCATGGCGTAGACGTAGCCGCGCACGGGAGACTGCGGCTCGCTCAACCAGGCCATGACGAGCAGCACGGCAATCGCCAAAAATGTGATGATCGCGGGCTGTTGCAGCGGGGTCCATGCTGTGAACCGGCGCGGTAGCACGTGCGTCGTCAGGAACGTGAGGACCTTCTCCGGGAACGACCGCGCGAGAAAGACGACGATGAGGACCTGGACGCCCAGCAGCACCCAGCGCACCAGCCCAGCCGCCGTCAAGGTGCCGCGCTCGGGCAGCAGGGCGACGAGCCCGAGATTGATCGGCACCAGGAATGTCATCGCGTGAAAGAACAGGCGCTCGCGCGGCGTGTCGACGCCCTGCAACAGGACGTACTCTGTGACGGCGAGAAGCGCTATGGCGAACACCAGGCGCGAGCGATTGAAGCGCCAGCCGAGCAGCAAGGCCGCTGCCACGACAGTGAAGGGGAACACCGTGGCCAGACCGCTTGCCGTGCCCCGGAGCGACGGCAGCGTCAGCAGCAACGCCGCGGCGACGAGGATGAGGACTTCGGGGACGAGCTTGGAGAAGATGCGTTTCATCGGGCCAGTAACGGTACGTATAGAATTCGATAGGTCAACACTCGATGTCGACACACTTGAGTGTGTCGGTGTGGCTGGCGATATTCAGCGGCCCGCGGCGGTATCGTCTAGGGGACTAGGACGGAGCCCTCTCAAGGCTCAAACACGGGTTCGAATCCCGTTACCGCTATTCTCCGCCCCCATCGTCTAACGGTTAGGACACCACTCTTTCAAGGTGGGAACAGGAGTTCGATTCTCCTTGGGGGCACTGACTACTGGGGACTAGGGGTGGGGACTTGGGATTGGCGGATGGGCATTTCCGAATCCCCAATCCCTAACCCAAATCCCTATTCTGATACTCCCGTTGCACGACGCAGTTACCGCCCGAATTCTTCGCCGCGTATAACGCATGATCCGCCACCAGCATGAGTTGGACGGCCGACGCGTCGGCCACCTGGCGGGGCAGCTCGACCAGCCCACCGCTGAGGGTGACCATCGTTGACGCGCTCTCCACGAGGTTGCGACGGATTCTGGTTGCCACGATCAGCCCGGCCACGGCGTCGGTGTCCGGCAGGATGATCGCGAATTCATCGCCGCCCAGGCGGGCCGCGATGTCGGTGCCCCGCAGGCTCTTCTGGATCGCCGTGGCGACGCGCCCCAGGGCCTGATCGCCGGCGTGATGGCCCCAGCGGTCGTTCAGCAGCTTCAGGCGATCGACGTCCACGAGCAGCAGCGAGAGCGGCACGCCGTAGCGGCGGCAGCGCGCGATCTCGTGGGTCATCGTCGCGTCGAAGTGATAGCGGTTGAACAGGCCGGTGAGGGGATCCGTGATCGAGCGGTGCTCGAGCAGCTCGAGCGCCTCGTGCTCCACGATGGTTGGGGAGACGAGGTCGCCGCTGATGTTGAGCATGTAATCGACCGCGGCGACGACCGCGCCCACGTTGCGGCCCAGTCGCGAGCCCAGCTCCTGGCGATGCGCTTCGATCGCCGCGGCGCGCGCGGCGGCTTCGCTTGCGCTCAGCCGCGCGTGGGGGAACATGCGCTGCAGCGGCAGCGTAGCGGCGTTCTCCACCACCTCGGCTAAGCGGCGATCGACTCCTGAGCGGCGGTCTGCGCCGCGGCGTCGCTCTTCCACCGGGTGGAGATTACCAGCCGATGGCATAGTTCGAGAGCTTGTGGTGCTGGAAACTCATGCCGTCTCCAGCAAGTCGTCGAGCTTGTCGATTTCGGCACGCGCCGAGAGCCGTTGGTACGAGGAGCGGGCACGCTGCGCCGCGGCCTTCCCCGCCGGCACATCGCCACCTTGGATCAGCAGCAGCGCAAGATCGCGCTCCGCCATCGCGAGCAGCAGCGGACGGCCATGCTCGGTGGCGCGCTCGATGACCTGGCGCAACAGCGTCTCGGCCTGTTCCCGGCCGCCGTTTAGGGACAGCGCGCCGGCCTTGATGCGGAGGTCTTCGGCTTCGCGGACCGGATCCTTGAGCTCGCGGTGCGTCGCGATGGCGCGGTCGATGGCCGCCATGGCGAGGTCCCGTTCACCGCGTGTCACGTGGATTTCGGCGAGCCCGGAGATGGCCTGGGCCGTGAGCTGCTGGTCACCGAGCCGCTGCGCGTCTTCGATCGCGGTTTGCGCGATCTCGAGGGCGCGGTCGAGCCGGCCCTGGGCGCGGCACACCATGCCGAGGTTGTGGCGGGCCTCGGCGACACCGCGCGGGAAGTGCGCCTGCTCGTACGAGGCAATCGCGCGCGTGTAGGCCACCACAGCCCGCTTGTAGTCCCCCTGCATGTTCGCGATGACGCCGAGGTTGTTGGCGCAGCGGCCCACCGTCGCCATGTCGTTGTCGTCGGTCGCTTCTTCCTGCGCGCGCGTAAAGAAGTAGGTGGCTTCGTCGATGCCGCCACGCTCCAGCGCGATGGCGCCACAGACGTTCAGCGCCCGCACTTCCATCATCCGATCCTTCAATGAGCGGGCGCGCAGCTGCGCGACCATCGCCCATTGCTGGCCGACCTCGAGCCGGCCCAGGCGGCTGTGCGCGATACCGAGGAGCAGGGTGAGCAACGCCGACTCTTCGAGCTCGTCCTTGGAGCGCTGCTCGAGATAGGTGAGCAGTTCCGCGTAGCGGCCGGCGTCGGCGAACTCCTGCGCGACGTGGATCGGCGCGAGCGAGCCGCGCAGCTCGGCGGCGAATGCGTCATCCCAGCCCTGGTTGGCAAGCTTGCGGATTTCGCTCTCGGCGCACATGCGGGCGAAGATGCCCTTGGCGGACCGTGCCGCCGCTTGGGCGTCGGCGGTACGGTCCGTGCGACGCAACACGAGCGCGAGATCGCGGGTCGCTTCGCCCAGGAGGAGCAGGCGCGCGTGCAGCTCGGCGCGACCCATGACCTCCCGCAGCGCCTTCTCGGCGCGGGGCAGATGGTTCTCCGCGGCCAACACCAGCGCCTGGATCCGCAGGTCTTCCGCTTCGGCCACGGGGTCGGGCATCTGGCTGCGGATGACCCGGATCCGATCGAGGTCGCGGCGGGCCAGCTCCGGCTCGCTGCGCACCGCGCGGATTTCCGCGCGACCGCGCAGCGTCATCGCATAGAGGGTCTCGTCGCGCGTGACTTCCGCGCCGGCAACGGCTTGATCGGCCGTGGCCAGCGCCTTGTCGAGGGCCCCCTGCTCCCGGTAGGCATTCGCCAGGTTGTGCTGGCAGTCGGCGACGCCGGTCTGCATCCCAGCGCGGTGGAACGCGGCAGCCGCGATCTCCCACGAGGAGATGGCTTCCGCGTGACGGCCGCGGAGATGGCTGATGATTCCGAGATTGTTCGAAGCGCGGCCGGTGGTGGCATGATCGCCGTCGCGGCTTGCCGCCATCAAGGCCTGGGTGCAGAAATCGGCCGCTTGGCTGAGGTCGCCGCTGACGAGGGCGATCGCGCCGCGCGCATTCAGCGCATGACGCTCGAGGCCGTGCTCGCGCAGGGCACGCGCATTCGCCAGGGCCTGATCGATCCATTGGAGGCCGTGCTCGTGCCGGCCGAGCCGCGCCTGTGCGATGCCGTACAACAAAGCGAGGGTCGGATCGGCGAGCTCGCTCTGGTCGCGCGCGCCCAGGAACTCGACGACCGCGGCGTGGTGGCCGGCAGCCGCGAGCGCGCGGGCTTTTGCGAGGACCGGCGACGCCTCGTCGAGGCGCTGGTCGCGGGTTTGGTCTTTGGACATTGGGATGCTATCCCCCGCTTACCAGTTAACCGCCCACTCCATCAACGCTTCTGCGACCGCGTATTCGCAGAAGTGCGGCAACGCATACGTGAACGACTTTTCGTCGAGCGACTGGCTCGCGCCGATTTGTGTCCACGCATCGCTCAGGTCTTCGCGGTACCAGAGGCCAAGCAGCTTGGCTTCGATTTGGCTGTCGGTGCTGTCGACGACGCCGTCGCCGTTCAGGTCGCCACCGGCCCCGCCGTACCAGAGCCTGAGCTGCGCGGGCGCGCCAAACTGCAGCCCACTCGGCTCGAGCGAGACGCCGATTTTTGTCGTGTCGATGGTGACGGTGATGAGAACCGAGTCGCCCACGGCGAGCTCGCCAATGCCAGGCACGAACGTCGGGTCGGTCGTCGTGAGCGTCAGGAAGGGGTGCTTTTGCTCATCGATGCTGCTGACGTAATTGATCTCGATCGACCGTGACTGACCGCGAACCGCCCAGAACGAGACGACATACTGATCGAGGCTCAGGGGAGGTGTCATCGCCATCGGGCCGGAGCCGTGCGGGCGATTCGACGTGCGGGCGGTGAATTGGGGGACTTTATCTGCCCATTGAAGGAACTTTGGACCCGCGGGAGGGTTGACCGCCGTGGGTTGGACCGCTGTGGGTTGGTCTGCGCAACGCGCTACCGAGAGCGCGAGGGCGAGCACCAGAAGGGAGCGGCGAACGAACATAGACGTCTCCAAGGGCTGGGCGCTTGACTGCATTAGGATCAGGAGGCAGTATTGGACGCAATTGGTCCCTTTGCTGCCTTTCTACGACACCGAAAGTAGGCACATCTTGTCACCTGTCAAGCCCGAAACAGGACCGAAACGAGTCCCAGTAGCCGATCGCCTGGCACTCCTGCTGGATATCTTCAGCCCATGGGAAGGAATCTCTTTGAGCTATCGGCAGTTCGCCGCAGCGCTGGGAGGCACCGTAACTGAAGCTGCCATAAAGAAATGGCCGCATCGTGAGAAGTTTCCGGCCGACGTCGCGCGGTTGATTGTCACCAAGGCAAAAGAGCTCGGCATCCCCGATGTGACGCTCGAGTGGGTGTTGTGGGGGGAAGGTTCAGGTCCCAAAAAGGGAACCAAAAAGGTTCCACGTCCCACACAGCAGCACGAGCATCAGGAGTTAGCGACGGCCATCTCGGAGGCGTTGAGGACCGATTTGGCTCACAATGAGTTCGGACAGTGGTCGTCGGTGGAGGTCCAGCGGACCCTCGTGTGGTCGCTCAAGGATCTCGCGCGCCGGTTGTGGGTGCTGCGCTTCCCGATGAGCGAGACGTTTAAGCTGACGGACGATTGGGGGACGAAGATCGGCTTGCCGAGTCGTTCTCTTGCTTCGGCTCCGGGGTCTGATGATTTTTCGGCCGCTCCTCCAGCTACCCCTCAGGGCCGATAGCTCAACTGGCAGAGCAACTGACTCTTAATCAGTAGGTTCTCGGTTCGATTCCGAGTCGGCCCATTTTGACGCTAGCGCCGCAGACTCGCCCCAACCTGCAGAAAGCTCACGGTCGCGCTGCTCGCGGCCTGCCCGCCGTTGAACTTCACGTCACCGCCAAACACGCCAACCGAGTAATGAATGAAGGGCGCGAGTAGCCAGGATCGGCTGACGCGATACTCGTAGCCCATGCCCAGCTGTGGGCCGATACCAGATGAGGTGATCACGTCGGTGCCGTCGCCGGCGCGGTGCATCACGAGTACCGCGCCGCCGCGGAGATAGAGCCGCCGCCGCACGCCGGGATACCAGTACGCGGCGCCACCAAACGAGAGCAGTGTCTGGGTCACGCCACCGTCGCTTTCCCGCCACGCGGCGAGCTCGCCGCCAATCCGCAGGGCGCGGCTGGTCCTCCCGCCGACGCCGATGAACGCGGACAGTCCCGTCCTCCGATGACCGGCGCAGATGTCGCATGTGACGCGCGCCCATCCCGGGGCCACGCCCACGCTGTACCACAGTCCGCCGGGCGCCTCGCGCCGTTGGGCCGCGGCGGTGCTCGCCGGGGCCAGCACCAACGCCACCAGGGCCATCGCATGCGTTCGCATAGCGCCACTATAACTCAATTGCCGTGGCCAATTTGGGAGTGACTACGGTCACCGCCGCTGTCGGGAGAGTGCGGCGATTCTGTCGCCTATGGGGAGCTTGTGAACCGCGCGTTCCTGGTGCTCTGTCTCGTCGTTGCTGCCTGCCACGAGGGGCCGGCGGCGCCCGATTACGGGCCAGCCACCGGCAACGCCGCGTCGTTTGGCATCTGGACTCCCGGCACGCGCGACGATTGCACGCAGGCCCAGCATGACGCGTTCTCCGTCGTTGGCCCCGATCACAAACGCTATCCTACCTGGCATCCACCGATCGATCCGGTGAGCGGCTGCTCGTTCGGTCATGACCACGGCCGCGACCCCAGAGGCTCCGCGCTGTACCGTGAAGTCGGGGACATCCCGTTTGGCTATGCCAACGAACAGCTCGACGTGTACGACCCGTTGACCACGCGGCACGAGGATCACTTCGGGCACAAGGTCGAGTGGCAAAACGACATTCCGATGCACTTCGGCAGCGCTGCGGCGGACGCGCTCTTCGATGTGCGCTGTGACGTGCTCGTGAAGCTGCACCAAGGCACGCATTCGAAGGACGCGTTCACCAACAACCTGCACGAGCTGGTCTATCACATCCGCTGTAGCGACGGCACCGAGATGCATATCACCATGCTCGCGGCGATCGGGACGCCGGGGCAGTTCGAGCGCAGCTGCGACGGCACGACCGTGGTGGTCGGGCCGGCGACCCCGGCGAATTCGCCGGACGGCCGCGGGGTGCGGATCATTCCGGATCGGACGTGCGTCGATCGCGATATCCTCGTGCCGCCCGGGCAGTTCTCGAACTTCGGGACGCTGCACGAAAGCTGGCAGACCTCCAATTCGATTCGGCGCCAAGACGGCCACACGCTCGCGTTCTTCAACCCGTACTTCCAGGTGTCGTTGCCGAGCCGGTTTTACGATCCCGCGGTGACGGGTGTCGTTGGCCGGCCGATCGAGGTCTGCTACGAGGTCACGCCCACCGGGAACGCGGCCCGCGGCGGTGCGTGCGCGCGATCGACGAGCAATGGGACGATCCAGGGAGTCACGTTCGACGATCCGCAATCCGTGTTCGATGGGACCGATCGTGTGGTCGATATCAACTCGAACTTCATCGACAATGGCGGCGGGCCCGAGGTGTGGTATACCGATCCGTTCGGCAAGCATGGCCAGACGGAGCCGTTCCCGGGGTCCATTCGGCAGTTCATTGCCCGGATCAATAACGATCGCGGTGGGCTGGAGCTGGCGGGGCCGGGGATTGGCGGGGAACGGGACTACGGCGGCCCCAGGGTACATGCGCCTAACTAGAGAACGTGCGTGGTTCGTGGTGCGTTGTGCGTGGGGATGACCACGCACGTCATTTCTTGCGAGAAACCGTCCCGATCGCGTTGATCAAGTCGCCCAAGTCGTAAGGCTTCGTCACAGACGGCTGGCCGCAGTTCTCCAGAAACGACCGCGTTTCGCCGCGCGCCTGATCGCCCGTCACGAACACGAACCGCTTCGCGATGAGCGGCCGGCTGTTGACGAGTTGCTCATACATGGCGCGGCCGCCGAGGCGTGGCATCTGGAGATCCGTCACGATCGCGTCGAACGTGTTGTCCCGGTCGCCCAGGCGCTCCATGGCCTCGAGTCCATTCTCGACCGCGACCACCTGATGGCCTTCACGCTCGAGCAGCAACACCATCGCCTGCCGGTTCACGGCATCGTCGTCTACGACGAGGATGCGCATCCGCGGCAGATTCTCGGGGGGCGCGGCGTGCGCCGGCTGCGCGCCCAGCAGGCTGCGGGGCAAGGTGACGACCACCTCGGCACCCGTGCCGCCGCCGCGCGGCCGCAGGCGCAGGCTCCCACCCGCCGACTGCGCGAGGGCACGCGCGAGCGCAAACTCGACCTCGCCACCACCGCCTGATTGCGTAAACCGGAACGGCGACGTGAGCCGCTGTTCCGCCTCCACGGCCAACGGCGTGCCCGAATCCCACAGCGATACGACAACCGAAGGCCCGGTCGGAATCGCATCGAGCCGCAACTCGCGCGGCGGTTGTGAGGCGCGCAGACGCCGCAGGGCGAAGTCGAGCAGCTTCGTGAGCATCTCCGTGAGCTGCGCCATTGGACACGCGACCATCGGCAGGTCGGTTGGAACCGACCGGACCAGCTTCACCCCAAGCTCGCGGAAGGTCGACTCGCGCTCGGCCAGCACGCCATTGATCACCACCGCCGCGTCACACGGCTCGGCGGCGCCGGCCGGATGCGCGGCGAGCTCCAGGAAATGGCTCGTGATTTCCGCCGCGCGCCGGACTTCGCCGTGCAGCAACACGAGCGCGCGCGCGCGCTCGGGGTCGAGTGGGCTGCCATGCAGCAAATCGGCGAGGGCGCCGATCGCCGCCAGGCGGTTATTCAGCGCGTTGAGAACGTTGGCGGAGCCGTCGTCGAGTACGACGTGCTTAACGGCGGAGGGAGTGGAGGCTTTGTAGGACGGTGGAGGTTGCGATGGGGGCGCGGGACGCGCCTGCGGCACCGGCACCTGCCTCAGCCGGCCCAGCAGGTAGCCGAGCAGCGCGCCGACGACAGCGCCGAACCCGGACGCGACCCAGAGCTCCATGCCGAAAAGCTATGCGCCGCGCGAGTTTGCGCGAGCAGGCCGCGATAACGCGAACGGTTGCTTCGCAGTCGCGGGGGGCCTAGGTTTCTGGCGCCGCCCTGGTGGTGAAACTGGTAGACACGCTGTCTTGAGGGGGCAGTGCCGCAAGGCGTCTCGGTTCGAATCCGAGCCAGGGCACCTCTCCGTTAGCCAAACCGTTTCGCGGCGCGTTCGCGCGCCTTAACAGCCTCCGCTTCCCGGTTCCGGGGCGGGGCCTTCGTCGTCAGCGCATCGATCAGCCGACGGGCGATGACGGTCACGTCATTGACCGCGGCAGCGAACGCCGCCTCGTTGGCGTGCGACGGATGCGTCGCGCCGCTCAGTTTGCGCACGAACTGCAGCGCTGAGGCGCGAATCTCGTCATCGGTGGCGGGCGGCGCGAAGTTGGCCAGTGTCTTGATGTTTCGGCACATGACGGTTCCTCTCTCGGATTGCCAGGGTCGTGCCCCCAGTCTAACCCGCTAAGTAGGCCTACCACAATGGGATTAGTGCGTGTCGATTTCTGCGCGGCTCATTCGACGTCTAGGTGTACGCAGATCTGACCTGGACCTCAAAGAAAGCGAGAGCGAGATGCGATTCCTCGTGATGGTGAAAGCCAATAAAGACTCTGAGGCGGGCAGCCTGCCGACGCAGGAGATGCTGGCCGAAATGGGCAAGTTCAACGACGAGCTGGTAAAGGCAGGCGTGATGCTGGCGGGTGAGGGACTGCAGGCGTCGTCCAAGGGGGCGCGCATCACGTATGCGAGTAACAAGCGCACCGTGCGTGACGGCCCGTTCGCGGAGACCAAAGAGTTGGTCGCCGGCTTCTGGATCTGGCAGGTGAAGAACAAGGCCGAGGCGCTGGAGTGGGCGAAGCGCATTCCGTTCCAGGAGGGCGAGGTCGAAATCCGGCAGATCTTCGAGGCTGAGGATTTCGGCCCCGCGTTCACGCCCGAGCTGCGCCAGCAGGAAGAGCGGCAGCGCGCGACGATCGCAAAGAACAAACAACGCTCGGGGAAATAACCATGCGATTCATGACGATTGTGAAGACGCGCGAGACCGGCGCGCAACCGTCGCCGGCGCTCATCGACAAGATCGTGAAACTGGGCGAGGAAGGCAGCAAGCAGGGCGTGATGGTTGGGATGGGCGGTCTTGGCCCGACGGCCCTGGGCGCGCGTGCGCGACTGTCCAAAGGCAAGATCACGGTGACCGACGGTCCCTTCACCGAAGCCAAGGAAGTCATCGGCGGCTACGCGATCTACGACGTGGCGTCGAAGCAGGAAGCGATCGCGTGGACTAGGGCGTTCCTGGAGGCGCACATCGGGCTCTGGGATCACGATCTGGAAGTCGAAATCCGGCAGATGATGGATGGCGGACCAGAGGGCTGCTGACGCCATCGATGCGGTCTGGCGGATCGAATCCGCCAGGCTCATCGCCGGCTTGGCGCGCATCGTCGGTGACATCGGCGTCGCGGAAGACCTGGCGCAGGACGCGCTCGTCGCCGCGCTGGAGCAGTGGCCCGAGTCGGGCGTGCCGGACAATCCCGGCGCCTGGCTCATGGCGACCGCGAAGCATCGCGCCATCGATCATCTGCGGCGTGGCAAGATGCAGGACCGGAAGCACGAGCATCTCGGGCGTGAGCTGGACGAGCGGCAGGTCAGTCCGGAATCCGCGCTGGCCGCCGCCATCGACGATCACGTGGGCGACGACTTGCTGAGCCTGATCTTCACGGCCTGTCACCCGGTCCTCACGACCGAAGCGCGCGTCGCCCTCACGTTGCGACTGTTGGGTGGCCTGAGGACCGACGAGATCGCGCGCGCGTTCCTCCTTCCGAAGGCGACGATCCAGCAGCGCATCGTGCGCGCGAAACGAACGCTCGCGGCCGCCCACGTGCCCTTCGAAGTGCCACGCGGCGCGGAGCTCACGGCCAGGCTCGAGTCGGTGCTCGAGGTCATCTATCTCATCTTCAACGAAGGCTACTCGGCTACGGCGGGAGAGGACTGGGTGCGGCCAGCGCTGTGCGAGGACGCGCTGCGTCTTGGGCGCATTTTGGCCGAGCTCGCGCAAGACGTGGCCGAGGTGCATGGTCTCGTTGCGTTGATGGAGATCCAGGCCTCGCGCTTGCGCGCGCGCGTGAGTCCAGGTGGCGAGCCCATCTTGCTGCTCGACCAAGACCGTGGCCGCTGGGATCATCTCTTGATCGGTCGCGGTCTGGCCGCGCTCGAGCGCGCCGAGGCTCTAGGCGGCTCGTACGGCCCCTACACGCTCCAGGCGGCGATCGCCGCTTGCCATGCGCGCGCCCGCACGGCCGAGGAGACGGATTGGACGCGCATCGTGGCGCTCTACGACGGACTCGCCCAGCTGGTGCCCTCCCCGATCGTCGAGCTGAACCGGGCCGTGGCGCTCGCCATGGCCTTCGGGCCCGCCGCGGGCCTGGAGGTGGTCGAAGCGCTGACGAAGGATCCGGCGCTGGCCGGGTATCATCTGTTGCCGAGTGTCCGCGGGGATCTCCTGGCGAAGCTCGGCCGTTTCGACGAAGCGCGCGCGGAGCTCGCGCGCGCCGCCGCCCTCACGCAGAATATCCGCGAGCGCCAATTGCTGCTCAAGAAAATGGAGGCTTTGTGAAGAAGGAGTGGGCACCGCAGCTGCTTAGCGTCCTCAGAATCGTCGTTGCCTTTCTCTATTTCCAGGTCGGTTCGGCGAAATGGTTCGCGTTTCCCGCTCCGATCCTGCCGGGCGGTGGAGTCGCGCCAGTCGGCTCGCTCATCTGGTTTGCCGGTATCATCGAGGTCGTCGGCGGCACACTCTTCCTCCTCGGCCTCTTCACTCGACCGGTGGCGTTCATCTTGTCCGGCGAGATGGCGTTCGCGTATTTCATCGGGCATGCGGGCAACGGCTTCTGGCCGGTCCTGAACCAGGGCGCGCCCGCGGTCTTCTACTGCTTCACCTTCCTTTATTACTCCGCGGCTGGCGCCGGGCCCTGGAGCCTCGATGCGCTGCGCGCACGGCGCGGCTCCGCCGTCCCCGCGCTCTAGATGACGGAGGTCGTGGCTTCGAAGTCGCGCTACGATCGTTCGATCGTCGAAGGACCGCTGCGTGCCGCGGTTTGGAACATCGCGTGGCCGACGATGCTCACGAACGCGATCGGCGGCCTCCAGGGGATGGTCGACCACGTGCTCGTCGGCAACCTGGTCGGCTACAAGGCGAACGCCGCGATCGGTGTGAGCTGGCAGATTTTTCTCGTCGTCATCGTCTTCGTCTCGTCGCTGTTCACCGGCATGAGCGTGCTGGTGGCGCGTTTCGCCGGCGCGGGGGAGCCGGAGAAGGTAGACCGCGTCGTCTATCAGGCGTTTCTCACCGCGATCGGCCTCGCGGTCGGCATCCTGGCCCCGGTGGGCTATGTCGTCGCGCCTTTGCTGCTCGATCTCGTCAATGCCGCGCCGGCGGTGAAGACCGAGGCGTTGCCGTTTCTACGCATCATGTTCGGCTTCTCGAGCGGTATGATGGTGTTCTTCATGTTGAGCGGCGCGCTGCGCTCGGCGGGAGACGCGCGGACCCCGATGGTGCTGGGCATCGCCATGACGGCCCTGAATCTCGTGCTGAACATTGTGCTGATCCGCGGGCTCGGGCCAATCCCCGCATTCGGAACGCGCGGCTCGGCGATGGGCACGTGCATCACGGCCGGGCTCCTGGCGGTCTACGCGCTCTGGAAGATGTGGACGGGCGGTTGGGTCGTCGCATTCCCACGTGGCCAAGGCTGGGGACCCGACTGGTCCATCATCCGGGAGCTGTTCCGCTTCGGCCTGCCGACCGGCATTCAAGGGATTGCGATGAACATTGGAGGCGTGTTCATGCTCTCGTTCATCGGCTCGCTTGCACAGAGCGCCGCCGCGCAGGCCGCGTTCGCGGTGTCGTATACGGAGCTCTTCTCGCTGATCACGTGGACGTCGGTGGGACTGATGGGCTCGGCGGCGGCCGTGGCGGGGCAAAACCTTGGGGCGGGACATCCGGACCGCGCCAACGAGGCCGTGCACCTCGCCGCGCGCTACGGGTTGTCGGTCGCGGCATTCGTTGGTCTGTTTTTCCTGTTTTTCCCGCGGCAGCTGCTGGCGGTGTTTGGAATGCACGACCCCGTCGTGGTCGATGTCGGAGTCCAGCTGCTCCGCGTGCTGAGCGTCTCCGGCCTCTTCGTCACCGTCGCCCTGTCATTCACCGGCGGCTTGCAGGGCACGGGAGACACGAAGAGTCCGCTGTACATTTCGATGATCTCGCAGATTCTCGTGCCGCTCGGCATCTGCTTCATCATCCGGGAGACCGGGACGCTCGATCCCATCGATATCTGGCTGGCGATTCTGGCAGGTCATGCGACGCGGTGCGTGTTGAGTGTGCTGCGCTTCCGGCAGGGACAGTGGCGGCACATCGCTGTCAATGTCCAATGATCATTGATCATTGATCATTGATCATTCCAATCGGTTGCTGGTCCCGATGATCGCGCGCGCATTATCCACCTGCCCCCAAGTGTTCCAGAGCAACACGCCTCGAACCTTGTCGTCCTTGAGATAATAGATCACGCCCTCGCGGAAGCGGTCTTTCCAAACGCTATCCGTTTGCAGTCGCGGATCCAGCTCGCCGACTGCTTCGTAGCCGAGCGCAAAGAGGTCCGAGTAGAAGAAGGGCAAGTGAGTGTAGGGCGTACCCTTGCCGGCCATCGACCGTCCCGCCGCGGCCCCCATCGTGTTGGCATTGTCCTCGTGCTCGACGCGCAAGCGCGTGCCGAGTGCCGGATTGAAGAAGTTGGCGACATCGCCGGCCGCGTAGACATCCGGAGCGCTCGTTCTGAGCAGGTCGTCGACGACGATGCCGTTCTCGACGCGCAAGCCGGCTTGTTCGGCGAGCTCCACGTTGGGCACAATCCCGAGACCAGCGACGATCACGTCGACGGGAATCTCTTTGCCATGCGTCGTCTTCACGATCACCTTGCCGGCGCTTTGCTGCAGATCTGCGAAGCCTTCGCCCGTCCGCACGTCCACACCCTGCTCGCGGTAATAATCGACCAGAAACTTCGAGAGATCGCCGGGGAAGACTCGTGCTCCGATGCCCTCCTCGGGAACGATCATCGTGACGTCTCGCCCCACCAGTTTCAGGGCAGCCGCGATCTCCGAGCCGATGAATCCGCCGCCCAGTACCGCGAAACGCAGCTTCTCGTTCGCGAGCGCGCGGAGGCGGACATAGTCATCGAACGTCCTGTAGTAGATGATCTGGCCGGTCTGCAGCGGGAGGCGGCGCGGGGTGCCACCGGTCGCGAGCAAGAGTTGCTCGTATGAGCTGACGTTGCCGCGATCGTCGGTGACCGTCTTCTGTTTGGTGTTCACCGCCGTCACTCGCCGCCCCAGCCGTAAGTCGACACCGATGGTATCGGTACCGCGCCAAACGGTCTTGGCTGGATCGTCGCCCTTCCACAGTCCTTTCGACAACGGTGGGCGATTGTAGGGGGGATGTGGATCGGAGGAAATGACGCCGATCGTGCCGGCGGGATCGGCCTCGCGAATCGCGCGCGCCGCGGCATCGGCGGTCATGCCGCCGCCGATGATCAGGTAGTAGTAACTGGTCATTCAGTCCGCGGTCGCGACGACAAAGCCGCAGCGGGGACGTTCGCCGCGGACACAGCACTCGGTCACCCGGCTTCCGACAACTTCCTCGACCAACGCCTTGCCGAGCTCACACATTTCCGGATGGCCCGACGTGACCGCGGAGAGGGGGCATCCGTAGCCCTGCAACCGCCACCCATCGTCGGTCTTCTCCAGGTCGACATCGGTGCCGAGGTCACGAAAGACTCCCGCGGCAGCCTCGACCCGCTGTTTGGGACTCGTGCCCCGCTGCGCACCGGCCGCCGCTTGCGCGCCGACGGCGCGGAGCAGTTCGACTGCACGCGCCCGGCCTTGGGTGCGGACGATTTCCTCGACGAGCTTGCCGAGCACCAGTGCGTAGGCCTTAGGGAAGAGCTCCTCGCCGGCGCGCGTGAGGCCGTAGAGCCGCGCCGGCTTGCCACCGGTGTCGCGTTGCGTTCCCACCTGCTCGACGATCCCGTCCCGGTGGAGGGCAGCGATGTGCATGCGGACGGCATTGTCGGTCAGACCGAGCGCTTCGGCGAGGCCCGTGATGGTTTGGCGCGAGCGCCGCAGCAGACCGAGCAGCCGTAGCTGGGTCTCGCCGATGAGTCGTTCGAGCCAGTTCGTCATGCCTCACAATATCCCGGATTCATTGATTTGTCTAGTAATCACAGCAAATACTTGACAAAGTAGGCTTAGTGGGGGCAAGTTGAGAAGAGCTCACAACACCATGGACCCTTCTCACGGAGGTTGGGATGTCCCGCTCCAGCTACCCGCTGCTCCTTCCTGCTGTGGCCCTGTTATTCGGCACCGGACTCCTCGCGCAGAATCCTGCAGCTGCATCGGCGCCGGATCTCTCCGACCCTGAAGTTGCACACGTCGCGGTGACCGCCAACAGCATCGACATCGACTTGGCGAAGTTCGCCCAAACCCGCACGCACAACGCCGCCGTGAAGCAATTCGCCGCCACGATGATCACCGATCACTCGGCGGTGAACGCCCAGGCCGCGGCGTTGGCGACCAAGCTCGGCGTCACGCCCGCCGACAACGCGGTCAGCCAGTCATTGCAGACCGGCGCGAAGCAGGCGCGGGCGTCGCTCGAGCCTCTGCGCGGGGCGGCATTCGATCGCGCGTACATCGACCGCGAAGTCGCCTACCATCAGGCCGTCCTCGATGCGATCGACAAGGTCCTGATCCCCACGACGGAAAATGCGGAGCTCCGCAAGCTGCTGACGGATGTTCGCCCGGCGGTCGCGACCCACCTCGAGCATGCCAAGCAGCTCCGGACTCAGTTGGGCGGGACGGCCCGGACCAGCAAGTGATCCTCTGGCTGCTGTTGCTGCTGGGTCTGAGCAAAGCGCCGACGCGGCATACGGTCGAGATCCGCGGGATGGAATTTCATCCCGCGGAGCTCACCGTGGCGGTAGGGGATACAGTCGTGTGGATCAATCGCGACATCGTGCCCCACACCGCGACTGGCAGCGGCCGCACGCAATGGGATACGGGCCAGCTCCTACAGGGGCAGGCAGGTCGTTACGTTGCGAGCGGTCGGGGGACCAAGCGGTACGCCTGCACCTTCCATCCCACCATGCACGGCACGCTGATCGTTCACTGAGATCAGAAGATGGCGAGGAGCTGAGCCTCGAGCTCTGTCCCCGTGAACAGGCCCGGCTCCGACTTGTGAATCGCGTCGACGAGCAGCCGGATGTTCTCGCCACGGGACAGCAAGTTGAGTCCCGCCGTAGTGTAGGTGAGGGAGGTCGTGGTGGTCGAGGTGCCTGCGGTACGAGTATCACGCAGGCGCTCCCACTTGAGGACCGGCTGCAGCCAGGGGCGCAGCTTGTATGAGGCCAGCACGTAGCCGCCGTGCGCGTCGACGGTCGTCGTGCCGTTGAATGGTCCCCGGCGCGCCAGGAACTCCCCTTCCACGATCGCGCCATGATCGACCCACCGTGCGTCGTACCCCCAGCGATGGTCGCTACCCTGTCCCAGGTATTTCGCCGCCACCGCAAGCCGCGGGAGCGGGAACACCGTGAGACGGCCGATCGCCATTTCGCGCCCGTCGGGGTTCGTCAGGCGGTTCGAGCCCTCGCCGTTCACGAGCGCACCCGTGAAGGTCAGCGCGTGACCCACGGCGAGCTGTCCGAGCAGACCGATGTCGCGCCGCGTGGTGTGACGGTCGATCGGTTGCGAGCGGTTGGCCGTCTGGAGCAAAGAGAAGGGCGTGAGGTATTCCAGGGAGAACGGCGTGCGAAATTGCCCGACGATCAAGGCCGGATGCAGCGCGCGCGCGCCGGTCGCCTCCAGCGTGCCGGGTGGCGCTACCTGGATGTAGGCGTCTGTCAGCAGGATGGCTGGCACCGTATCCGCGCGCGCCAAGCCCGTGGCCGAAAAGTCCGCCTGGACTCGGCGGGCTGCGAAGGGAGCGGGTCGCATTTGCGCCGTGAGCCGCGCGCGGTTGACGATAGCGGTCAGCGTGTCCCGCCGCAGCGTCTCCCGCACGCTGACGTATCCGCTCAATCGCAGCTCGTGGGACAGCGCGTGCAGATCGAGCACGGGCGAAGGAGCGAGCGGGTAGGGGCTGGCGGGGCCGGCCGCCGCCTGCACAAGAAGCGCGAGGGCGATCACCACTGGTCTGGCTTCCCCGCATCGGGCACGAACAGGCTTTGCCCGAACCGCGCCTTGCCGAATTCGCCGATGAGCCGCTGCGTCGCGGTGTCGACGAGGAAGTCCGCGAATGCGCGGCCACCGGTGACGTTGATGCGGGGCGCGTTCCGCGGGTTGGGCTCGAGCACGTGGTACACGTTATACAGCTCCGGGTCCCCCTCAACGAGCGAGACGAGATCGATCTTGCTCTTCCAGGCGAGGTACGTCCCGATGTCCGTCAACGTGTAGGCTTCCTTCTCGCTCGCCATCTGGAGCGTCGCACCCATGCCCTGGCCCGACTCGATGTACCACGGTTGGCCGTGCGGTTGCGTCAGGCCGGTTTTTCGCCAGAGCATTAGCTCGCGCATTTGGGTACCTGAGTTGTCTCCGCGCGAGACGAACTGGACTCGGGCGTCGGCGATGCGCCGCATGGCGGCGGCGGCGTCCGGCATCCCGCGCAGGCCCGCAGGATCCGCGGCCGGACCGACGATGAGAAACTCGTTGTGCATGACGAGGCGCCGGCGCACGAAGTACCCCGAGTCGACGAGCGTGCGCTCGGCCTCGGGTGCGTGGACGAGCACCACATCGGCGTCGCCGCGCCGAGCCAGGGCGAGCGCTTGCCCCGTTCCCACCGCGATGAGCTTCACGCGATATCCGCTGCGCGCTTCGAATCGCGGCAGCAGGGAATCGAGGAGGCCGGTATCGCGGGTGGACGTCGTACTCGCGAGGACGACCTCCCGCGTCTGGAGACGCAAGCCGGCCACCGAGACGAGAGACAACAGGATCAGTGTTTTCTTGAACGTCAGCATGGAGGCGGGGAAAAAACCTACGGCGGGTGTGTACGATAGGCAATGTGGTGCCTATCGTCACCCGAATGCTTTCTGAAACGCCGCGTCACTCGAGCGCAACGCCGTCCGCCGCCAGCTTGCGAACAACCTGGCGAGGCGGCGCGCGTCTGGGGTGAGGCGAGCGCCGCCCCCGCCGCGGCGTCCGCCCCGCGTGGTCATGAGTACTTTGGCGCCGAGGACGCGCTCCATCGCGCGAATGCGGTTGAGGCACGTGCGGTAGCTCCAGCCGACCTCGCGGCCCGCCGCCTGGATGGTGCCGGTCCGCTCCACGGCCTCGAGAAAGCGCTGGTAGCGTGGGCCCATGAGAAACGCGCCGTCCCAGTTGAGCCACAGCTTATGGCGCGGCTTCAGATGGGCGCGGAGCGCGAGTCTCCTCAACTTCCGGGTTTCTTCGCGAGGTCCACGGGCGGATTGTAGATGATGCGATAGGGGCTGTCGTCCCCCTTCAAGACCTTCACCGCGTCGGACGCGGCCAGCTGCCGCCATTCCGCCGCCGTCGTCTGCTTCCCGCCACATCCGGCTGCGAGCACGAGCGCGGCCACGAACAGCACGCTACGCATTGGGTTCTCCCTTCACTCTTCGCGACGTGCGTCGTCGGACGGCGCACCCTGGGCGAGCCACGACCGGAACGATACGGCGTCCCGAGCCAGCTGCCATTCTTCGAAGATCGAAAGCGCCATCGCCCGCACGCCACCCTCCGCGGGCCCGGCCGTGGCGCATTGCTGGATCAGCCATGTCTCGAACGCCTCCGGCTCGGGATCGGCAGCGACGGCGCGCTCGAGCAAATCGCGCTTCACCGCCAGCCCGATCGCGTCGGGCGTCGTGTCGCGTTTGCGGCGCTTGCGCCGCCCTTCCGATGCGTCGAGCGCCGCCAGCAGCTCGCGACAGATGTCGCCCGGACGGTTCACGCCGTCCAGAAGCCACTCCGTCGGCCGACGATCCGCACCTCGAGGGCAAACCCTGGCCGCTCCGGTCGGTGATAGCCGCGATCGAGGGCGGCGACGTCGAGCGCCACGGTCGCGGCGTCGTCGAGGACTACGCCCCACCAGGGGAGCGCGCTGACGGTGGGTTCCGCTTTTAGATAGCCCTTGCAGGTGTCGCACACTTCAACCTTGCGGGACGTTTCTCCCGCTTCGGGCGCGAGGTACCCGAGGTGCTCATGGTCTGCTTCGCCGCAGAACACGCAGCGCAGCCACGACATCTCCCACGCCGTGGCGCAGCGCCCGCACCGCAGCCAGCGCTTTCGCTCGAGGCCGCGGAATTCGGCCAGGGTGGGCCAAGCGCCGCACACGGGGCAGTAGCCCTCCCACCAGGCGGCCGAGACGGACGCGCCGATCGTCTGCGCCGCGGCGGTGAGCAGTGGAACCGCCGCGATCTGAGCCACGACGCGCAGCGTCGACGCATCACCCCCCGCGAGCGCGTCGATCCGTGTGTCATCCTGGCAAATCGCAGCCTCGACGAGCCCCACGGCGTCAAGGCGGTCCGGTGCTCCGCCGTTCAGCGCTGCACTGCCGGCGAGGCGTCGCACGAACCGACGGACCGCTCGGCCGTCCACGGCGATCTCCGCGCCGTGCAACAGCGGCGCGCGCGCCGGCCGTCCCTCGACGGGAGCGGGAATGGCCGCGCGCCAACGGGAAACGTCAGCGGACTCGGCCAGGGCCGCCTCAACCAGCGTCAGCCAAGTTTCCGATTCGGGGCTGTTCTGCCGGGCCAGCGCGAGTCGCTTGGTGACTTCGGGGTCTAGCCGCCGGAGCCGGGCAGTGGGCCAGAGCATTTCACCTTCGGGGTTCGGCAGGGCGTCCTGTAGTACATCTTCGCGCCCGCGTGGACCTGTACGACGGCGCCGTGGTTGCCGGGATCCGCTCCCGGCCCGCCGCCGCGCGTGCGACTGGCTTCGGGGCTCGCTGCGCACGCCGAGAGGACTGCGGCCGCGCAGAGCAACAGCCACCAGCGGTCCCTCATTGCCCCGCTCCCGCCGCTACGCGCTGGAACTCGATCGAATTGGACGCGAGCAATACGACGACGCGCAGGAGGAACCCGCCAAGGAGGACCATGACTGCGGGATTGCGAAGCGCCCCCCCGCCTCCCCCTCCCGTCGCGCCTGCGGGCTTCAGATGCAGCCACAGCGGCCACAGGATCCCCGCGCCGACGACGCCGACGATGAGTAAGAAACCCCAGAAGCTCAGCCATGCCTTGGCCACGGTCCCCAAGGACACGACGAACACGATCAACAGGAGCAGCTCGACAACGAGCGTTCGTGCGTCGAAGGACTCGAGCCAGCGCAGCGAGCTTTGCGTTGCGCCGCGCCCGGGGGCGAACAGGACCAGGGCCGCGGCGCCCGTGGACGCGCCGGAGGCGAGGAACAGCGCGCCCAGCCACGGGCTGTCCGCCCAGATGGGCCGGTTCGTGACCGACAGCAGGACGCCCGTGTAGCCTGCGAGAATGAAGCCGAACAGGCCCCCGACGGCGGCCATCAGTTTGGCGAACGCCGTGCCGGTCTTGTCGCTGTACCACGAGATGAACGCGCACGCGCCGAACAGCAGCAATGCCCACGCACCGAAGGAGATTGGGGAGAAACTCTTGAACATGAGGTGCGGGAGGTTGTTCGATTGGAACAGCATGTGCCAGAAGCGCAACGACCGGCCCAGATCGAGCGTCAACAGCGCGCCAGAAACCAGCGCGCCCCAGAATGCGAGCGAGTAGCCGGTGCGGATCACCGGCCGGTCTTCAGGCCGGCCGAACCACTCGAGTAGCGCCGCGAGGAAGTATGCGCCGCCGGCGATCCCGCCGACGAAGAAGTACGGGATGATGTACCAGCTCCAGTGCGGCGATGCCGTGAAGTAGGTATCAGGCATTCCCGCCTCCGCTTCCCCCGGCCCCCGCCCCCGCGACCTCTTCCACCCGCCGCTTGCGAATCCCTACCAGCGCGACCAGGCCGAGCACCGCCCCGGTGGCGGCTGAAAGCATGCCGCTCTTGGGCAAGTTCCGGCTCGGTAGCTGGGGTTTCTTCGGCAGGCCGTAGACCTCGGGGTTGTCCACGAGCAAATAGAACGAGTTCAAGCCACCCAGCGGACCGTTCGGATCGTCCCCGTAGAGTTGGGCGCGGGCCTCCCCCTGCGCCTTGAGCTGTTCCAAGCGTTTCCCTGCCCGGACGCGCAGCTCGGAGATCGGTCCGAACTGGATCGAATCGGTCGGACAGGCTTTGGAGCAGGCCGGTTCGAGCCCCACCTGCATGCGGTCGTAGCACAGCGTGCACTTCTGCGCCGTGCCGGACACGTGGTTCATGTCAATGACGCCGAACGGGCACGCGGCGATGCACGCGCGGCAGCCGTTGCAGACGTCCGACTGGATCACGACCGTGTCGAACTCGGTGCGGATGATGGCGCCGGTCGGGCAGACCTCGAGGCAGCCCGCCTGGACGCAATGCTTGCACACGTCGCTCATCATCAGCCAGCGCCCGTTGTAGGGGCCGTCGAACTGCTCGATGAACTTCACATGACGCCAATGGGTGCCATCGAGCTTGCGGGTGTTGTCGTAGCTGTCGCCCGAGAGCTCACGAATACCGCCGGCCTCGGCGGGCAGCTGGTTCCAATTCTTGCAGGCGACCTCGCACGCTTTGCAGCCGATGCAGATCGTCGTGTCGGTGAAGAATCCCATGGCCGCTGGCATATCAGGCCCTCTCCACGTTGCACACGAAGGCCTTGCCTTCGTGGATCGACACGTTCGGGTCGCCGACCCAGGCGGTGAGGTCATTGACGACGTCGCCCGTCGTCAGGCCCATCCAGCCCCAGTGCCACGGCATGCCGACATGATGAATCGTCTTGCCGCCAACGTGCATGACACCGATGCGATCCGTGACCAGCGCCTTGGCCCGCACGTGACCGCGCGGGCTGGACACGACCACCCAGTCGAGGTTGCGGATTCCTTTCTCTCTGGCGAGATCCCTGCCGAGCTCGATGAAGAGCTCCGGCTGCAGCTCAGCGAGCCAGGGAAGCCAGCGGCTCATCGCGCCGGCGAGGTAGTGCTCGGTCAGGCGGTAGGTCGTGATGACGTACGGGAATTTCGGGTCGCCCACCGCCGCCAGCTGGTTCCACGGCTTGCCCTGCGACCAAACCTTGTGCACCGGACTCGACTGCTGCTTGGGGTACAGGGCGTTCGCGACGGGTGATTCGTGCGGCTCGTAGTGCGTCGGGAACGGCCCGTCCACGAGGCCGTTGGGCACGTAGATCCATCCCTTTCCCTCGGGACGCATGATGAACGCGTCCGTGCCCGAGATCGGCTCCATGATGATGCCGTTCGGGTCACCCTTGTGTGAAGGCGGCATGGTCAACGTGAAGTCGGGGACGTCGTACCCGATCCATTTGCCGTTGGGAACGTGCTTGCCGGTTTTGGGATCGGGCGGGTTCACGACCGTCGGATCCCACCACACCCACCGCTTCCGCTCGCTCCAGGGTTTTCCATTGAGATCAGCAGACGCGCGATTGTAGATGTTGCGCCGGTTCGCCGGCCAGGCCCACCCCCACTTGAGGTGTGCGCCCGGCACACCCGGCGGATCGGGCTCGCGGCGCGCCGTGAGATTCTGATCGGGCGCGGGATAGCAGCCGCAGTAGATCCAGGACGCGCACGTGGTCGAGCCGTCGTCCTTCAGCTCGCCGAAGCCCTTGAGGTGCTGTTTCGGGTCCGCAGTCTGATAGCCGTTGATCTCGCGCAACACCTTGAGCGCGCTGATCTCGCCCGGATACAGCGCCTCGCCATAGACCGGCTCGTTGGGATCGGGATCGAAATCCCAGGTCACGTTCTTCCACCCCTGATCGCGCGGCAGCGTGCTGTTCGCGTACGCCGTCTTCAGCCGCTTGGCGAGGTTGTGGTAGAACCAGCTATCGGTGCGGCAGTCACCCGGCGCCTTGGCGGCCATGGTGTGCCACTGCAGCATGCGCTGGGTGTTGGTGAAGCTCCCGTCGTACTCCGCGATCTGCGTGGACGGGAAGTAGAAGATCTCGGTCTTGATATCCGCGCCCTTCACCTCGCCGCTCTTCAGCTCGGGTGACAGATACCAGTGGGTGGCGGTTTCCGTCAGCCAGTTGTCCTTCACCACCAGCCAGTCGAGCTGGCGCAGCGCCCGCCGGGTCGCGGTGCCATTGAGGGACGTCGCGGGATTCTGACCGACGATCACGGCGCCCTTGATATGTCCTTCGGCCATCGCCGCGAAACAGGCTATGTGCGAATGGTCGCCGAGGATCTTCGGATGCCAGTCGTAGCCGAAATCATCGAGTGATACAGCGTCGGTACGTCGGTCGACCCCTGAATCGCGGCATGGCCGCGCAGCGCCATGATGCCGCCGCCGGGACGGCCCATGTTGCCGGTCAGCTGCGACAGCAAGGCGCAGCAGCTGATGATCTGGACTCCGTAGGTGTGCTGCGTCCACGCGACCGCATACGCGAACGCGCTCGTACGATCGCGACCGGAGTTTTCGAGCAGCATTTGTGCGACACGCAGGAACTTCTCTTTCGGCGCGCCGCAGATCTGCTCGACCAGCTCCGGCGTGTAGCGGCTGAAGTGTTTCTTCAGGAGCTGGAAGACGCAGCGGGGATTCTGCAGCGTCGGGTCCGTCTTGGGCGTGCCCTTCCGCAGCGAGCGCAGCACGTCGTCGAAGGAGCCCCGATTCTTGATGACGTCCGCGGTCGCCGGGCCGGGCGGCTTGGGCCCGCGATCGTACGCCCAGGTGGCGTTGTCGTACCGTCCGACGAAGCCGTTGAACGGCCAGAAGTCCGGCTCCTTGTAGGCCAGGAGCCCGGAGAACACGCCGTCCAGCTCCTCGGTGTCCTTGAAATCGGGATTGACGATTGTCGCGAGGTTGGTGTAGTGAACGGTGTAGTCTTTGAAGAACGGGTCTGTGTTCCAGCGATCGCTGTGGAGGACGTAGTTGATCAGCCCACCGAGGAACGCGATGTCCGAACCGGCGCGGATCGGCACGTGGAGATCCGCCACTGCACTCGTGCGCGTGAAGCGGGGATCGACGTGGATGAGCTTGGCACCGTTCATCTTCGCCTTCATGGGCCAGCGGAAGGCCACCGGATGACATTCCGCCATGTTCGAGCCCATGACGATGAAGCAGTCGGTGTATTCGAGACTGCGTGGATACGTCGTTGAGGCGCCGCGACCGTTTCGTGCCCCCAGACCGGGGACGCTAGAGCTGTGTCATATCCTGGCCTGATTTTCGATCGCGACGACGCCGATCCCGCGCCAGAACTTCTGGCAGACGTGGTTGAACTCATTATCGAGCGTGGCGCCGCCGAGCGCGAGAATCGCCGGTGTCATATTGACGAGCTTCCCGTTCGGGAGCTTCTCGATAAATGTGTCGTCCCGCGTCTTCCTGATCAGCTCGGCGACGCGGTCCATCGCCCACTCGAGCTCGACCACTTCCCAGTCGCTCGCGCCGGGCTTGCGATGCAGCACCTTGGTGGTGCGGTTGGGATTGACGTGGAGCTGAT
>WNGC01000260.1_pt1 | contig 31093 bp, 24 predicted proteins | sample 5400051 | NCBI WGS metagenome assembly WNGC01 (sample SAMN13153368, study PRJNA577476) | soil metagenome | isolation source: 20 cm soil or saprolite under grassland replicate 2 | place: USA:California | collected 2016-06-15
TTCACGACCTTCATCACCAACCAGCCGGACACCGTCCAAGAAACCATCTACCGACAAGCCGACAACGTTTTCATCTTCAACTTCACTAACGAGCATGACATCGAGACAATCGGGAAAGTTGCAAAGTCAGACAGTGAGACAATTCGCTCTCTAATCAGAGGAACACCAGCGCGACGATGCCTACTTCTCGGAAATGTTGTCCATGACTTGCCCTTGATGGTCGACATAGAGGCTCTAGATGTCCGAACGATGGGAGAGACAAGGCTGTTCTTCTCGTAGCGACAGTAAGCCAGCTACTGTCCCGTCATCATATTCCAAGTGACGGTTGTAGAATAAGCAGGTTTCGTCTGGACAGAAGCCAGCGCTTTTGTTAGAGATTTCAAGTGTCCGTACCCTACTACAGCAACTACCTGACCATGGCTGGAATACATGATATCTCGAATTCTAGCCACCATGAACTCCTCCCGGGCATCGAGCAGAATCTTACTCAATTCAGGATAGCGCAGGCGAAACAGCCGAAGCTGCTCCTCCAAATTCTCCGTAAGCTTCGACAAGTTGAACCCGCCGAAGGGCAAGAGCGCGATACTGACCAGGGAATCGACGCCCAGCCTCACCTTCTCCCGCAAAGGAAGCTTGCGAAGAGATCCAACTGTCATTCCAATTGGAAGATCAACAAAAGCCACTCTCGCCCCAATGGCCTTGGCAGCCTCAGCTGCACGGAGCATCTCCTGCCCCGGCGGCGAACCAGTCATCTCCCCCGCAAACCTCTCCAACAACATCATCGCCAAGAAAGATCCTCCGCCACCACGACCTGAGGATTTGCCGGGATTCTCAAGCGCCATGAGCCGCCCCTCATCCAGCTCCAATGCCACCACCTCCGGCTTTATCTGCAGAATCGTTTCCCGTGCAAAGCTGGCGCTCTTAGGGTCCACGTGAATCGTCCCTATCAGACTTAGACGATCACTCACCTTCTCAATGGCCGACGAGTCCGCAACCGTTCCCGATTTTTTCTTCTTCAATCCCTATAAGGCGGTCAATCTACCTTTGCATACGTTCCAGTCATCCAGGCACGGCGAGGTCCCAAGAAGTGAGCGAGATCGACAAGCTCGACGACGAACGACAACAGCTGAGAATCGAACAATCAAAGAGCCTCGACCAGCTTAACGAAACCAAGAACAAACTCCAGAAGGTCAGGGACGAACTACAGAATCTGCGCAAGACCCGGGACGGTCTGAACGACACCGTCCGAGCGCTCAAGCAAACTCGGGACAGGCTCCGAGACACGTCGCGCGAGAAACTCGCAACTCTTCGAGAACTTCTCAAGAAAATGAGTGACCGACCCCATGCTTCAATCGCCGAGAAGGAGCTAGCAGCGTTGGAATGGCAGGTCCAAACCTCACCGCTTGAGAAGGACGACGAGAAACGCTTGATGACGAAAATTAGGAGCTTAGAGATCCGCGTAACGGGCTACCACAAGGTCCTCAAGCTTAGAGATGATATCACGAAACAACGAGAAGAAGCCGACCAGATGCATGCGCGAATCCAGGAATTGGCTGCGGAAAGCCAGAAGCATCACGCGGACATCGTCCAACTGTCCGAAGCCTTCCAGACACTCAGACTCAGACGTGAAGAACAGCAGAAGACACTCGACGACCTCAAACGGAGAACAGCCGAGACAAATCAGAAATTCCTACAACTGAGAAATACCTTGACAGATGATGAGCGGAGAGAACAGCGTCAGAAGGGAGAAGCACTCAAGGAAGCTCTAAAGGACACGGCTCAGAAGAAGCTCGTTAAAGGCGGAAAGCTGACGCTACAAGAACTCAGTGTACTCTACGAAGGTCCAGAAGAATGAAGCGTCCCATTGCCATCATCGGCGGCTCAGGAGTAAAATCCATCCTCAAAGGAAACCAGAAGATCCTCGGAACACCCTAGCGAAGTAGATTCGAGACCCGCGGTCTTCCTACCACGACATGGAGAAAACCACTCCAGCCCACCACACAAAGTGAACTATCGAGCAAATATCTGGGGACTGAAGAGCCTCGGAGTTGAACGCATTATCGCAACAAACGCGGTCGGCGCTATCGACCAACAACTCTCACCCGGCGAAATCGTGATCCCCTCCGACTTGATTGATGTGACGAAGTCTCGGGTTGGAACCTTCTACGAAAGCTCACCAGTCACCCACATCGACGTCTCCCAGCCTTACTGCCCCAGGGTCCGAGAAGTCTTAACCGCCTCGACCGCGGCAACTGGCAGAAGCTCTCCCAAAGACGTGGTTATGGCGTGTACGGAGGGACCCCGTTACGAGACCCCCGCGGAGATCAGGATGCTAAGGACAATGGGATGCGGAATAGTCGGAATGACCGGAGCCCCCGAAGCCTTCCTCGCTCGCGAACTCGAAATGTGCTATGCCTCGATAAGCTTCGTATCCAATATGGCCGCGGGGCTTCAGAGAACATTATCAGCAAGAGAAGTAGAAGAGAAGGGCCACGAGACCAGCCAAGTGCTCAACAAGATACTAACTGGAGCGATAGCAAAAATACCTGAGTCTAGGAAAGACTGTCCCTGCGGGACCGCACTCGCGCACGCTCAACTGAAGAGAGAGGAAACCCAGGAAATCGCCTAATGATAAACAGCCTCCTCAGAATTGCTGGGGTCTACAAAACCTACGAAAAGTACCTGATCCAGCAGATAAAGTACGGCCCCATGCCACAGCACATTGGAATAATTCTAGACGGTAATCGAAGATGGGCAACAGAGAAGGACCTCAACTCCACCGACGGACACTGGGCAGGTGCGAAGGTCGGCGAAGAAGTTCTTGACTGGTGCTTAGAATATGGAATCAAGACTCTGACGCTCTACACGTTTTCCACCGAGAACTTCTCAAGACCCAGCGAAGAGGTAAACTCAATCCTCAAGATCGTCGAAGAAGAGACCAAGAAACTGGGAAGGGACAGCAGACTTCACTCCCAGAAAGTACGAGTCAAAGCAATCGGCAGGACTGACCTGTTGCCTGAGAGTCTTCAAGACGTTTTCAAACGTCTCGAAGACGAGACGAGCAAGTATGATCAGCACTTCCTAAACCTCGCCATCGCCTACACAGGAAGAGCCGAGATAGTCGACGCTACGAAGAAGATAGTAGAAGATGTCCACCAAGGGAATCTTTCTCCGCAGCAGATTGACGAGGATACTTTTCACAAGTATCTTTACACTGCTCATCTACCGAATCCGAACCCTGATCTCGTCATACGCACTTCTGGCGAGGAGCGTCTGAGCGGGTTCCTATTGTGGCAGTCGGCCTACAGCGAACTTGTGTTCGAAGACGTTTACTGGCCTGAGTTTCGGAAAATCGATTTTCTCCGAGCCATACGACTGTATCAGCGGCGCCACCGCAGATTCGGCCGATAAACCAAGCAGCCTACAAATGCCTCAATGATGATGGACGAACTTATCTAACTAGAGTCAGAACTGTTCCAGGGCCCGGGCCTTGGTCTATATCAAGAGAATCGACATCCGAGGCTTCAAGACCTTCAACAAGAAGGTCTCAGTCAACCTCGACCGAGGCTTCACAGTATTCACCGGACCCAACGGGTCTGGAAAGTCCAACATCCTAGACGCGCTAAAATTCTCACTCGGAGAACTCAGCCCCCGCGAACTTAGAGGCGGAAGCCTCTCAGACCTAGTCCACAAGTCCGGCACGGGAGACGCCAGAGCCGCCTACGTAGCGGTCCAGTTCGACAACTCCGATCGAAAGATCCCCGTAGACTCAGACCTCGTCACCGTGTCACGGGAGTTTTCCAAGGGTGGGGAGGGGATCTATCGAATGAACGGCCGGCGCCTCTCTAGAAAACAAGTACAGGACATCCTCAGCTCCGGTGACATCCAAGTAACTGGCTTCAACCTCATCGCTCAACACTCAATCACCCGTCTCGCAGAAATCAGCACTGAAGAGAGAAGACGGATCCTGGAAGATCTTATTGGACTGGGGGTCTTCGAAACCAAGAAAGCCGAGACAAAAGTCCAGCTCTCCGAAGCCGACCTTAACCTGAGGGTAGCAGCAGGCAAGGTCGAAGACGTAAGAAGCAGAATAGAACGGCTTGAACGCGAAAGAAATGACCTTCTACGTTCCAAGCTTCTTGAGAAAGAGATTGGAAATCAGCAGGCGCGAGTCTACTCCTCACAAATCGTCGCTCTCGAAAACAAGCGCGCTGGTTCCTCCCTAGGGCTTGAGATTGAGCAGAAGAACCTCGAAGCCCTAAGACACCAGAGGGACGAACTTACCAGCCAGAGGTCCAAGATTGAGGCGGAGAGACGCCACTTTGAAGAGCTCACCGTCACCCAAGGCAATCAAGAACTCTTCGACGTTGAAAGGAAGATCGCAGAGGCTAGCAATGGAGTGGTCAGAGCAAAGGCAGAAGCCGAAGCAGCCAAGAATATTCTGAATACCCGAACAAAACAGATCGAGTCTCTACAAAATCAGGGAGAGCAAATCCAGAATAATTTCAAGGAACTCCCGACTGCCATCAGAAACCTGACTGCTCAGAAGGCCGACATAGGGGCAAGATTTGGGGAAGCCAACGCCAAAGCCGAGAAGCTCAACACTGCTCTGCAAAACACGAGAGAATCTCTATCGGCCGACGCAAAGATCCATGAATCACTCGATGCTGAAATAGCTGCACTAGAAAAAGACCTATCGACCTTCATTGCAACAAGCAAGGGCAGCTCGGCGAAACTAGACCTAACTGCGAGTCATTTGCAGACGCTCGAGGCTCGCCACCAGGAATTCTCCAACCTCGCCGAGGAGCTGAAGCAAAGAATCCGGGAAATGGAGAAGCTCGGGAAGGAGGAAGCGAAGAGATTGCAGGATATTGAAGAGAAGGCGAAGGAGTATACTGAACTCAAGGATCAGCGGCACAAAGAGATTGACGAGGCTCTCGATGTTGCAAAGAGGGCACGGGTGACAGTCACCGAGTTCAATACCCAGCGAAATATTGCTGATACTCTTCAGGCAGAAGAGAAGGCGCTCCAGAAGCTTGAGGAGATGGCGGAAGAAGGAGCGCTCAAAGGAGTCCTCGGGCGATTACAAGAGCTGATCAAGTACGGTGATGAGTACAGCAAGGCAGTCGAAGCAGCCAGCGCAGGCTGGATGAGAGCTCTCGTCGTAAGAGACCTTGAAGTGGCGATAAAATGCGTCGAGAGCCTAAAACGGACCAAGCTCGGCCGAGCCAAGATAATCCCCCTCGATGACCTAGAAGTTCCCCCGGTGAACGATGAGTATGAGCAGACATCTGGAATCGTGGGTCCCCTCTCGAGCGTCATCAAACCCGAGAAGGGACTCGCTTCGGCTGTCGAATTCGTCTTCGGCGATACAATGCTCGCGACGAATCAGCGAGCGGCCTTCCTGAGCGCCGCGAAGGGCCTTAGATGTGTTGTCACGAGCGGGGACCTTTACGAGCCGGGCGGAGGTCTCGAAAGCGGCTACTATCGAGCTCCGTTCGACGCCTCCACTCTCATTCCAAGGTCCAACGTCTTGGAAGGACTTGAGCGAACCGTCAAGTCCCTAGAATCCATTGTCCAGCGATCTCGAACAGAACTTGATCGGTTAGAATCTGAGATTGTCAAACTCAGAGAAGACAGGGTTTCCACTAGCAAAACACGAGAAGCACTCACACGCGATGTCGACATGGCTCAGAGGAGCCTCGAAAGGACCCGTTTGTCGCTACAACAGACGAAGAAGAGGATCGACAGTCTCCAGAACTCGATGCAGCGCGAACAGGAACTACTAGAGGAAATAGCCCAGAAGCAAGGCGAGATAAAACGACGCCTCTCGATGCGCGAGGAAGAGCTAGCCAAGCTGAAGATCGAACAGAGACGGACAGCAATCATGGCGATGGAACGCGAACGAGACCGAGCGGTCGCGGAAGCAGAGACCCTGCTGCGCGAGAAGCTAGCGCTGGACAGCAAGGTTGCCTCTACCCAGTCCACACTTGACACTCTGAAACCTGGCTACGACCAGGTACGGATTCAACTGAGAGCCCTTGAGACTGAAATCAGACGAGAGGAATCAAGGGTCGAGGCGGCGAATAAGAAATCCGAAGAGCTACGACAAGAAATGAGTAAGCTTACCGAAGAAAAAGCTCGACTAGTAGACGCCCTTGCATCAGTCGGTCAGGAGAGGAGAAAGTACGAAGATAGATTCTCTGAGATAGAAAAGTCACTTTCGCAACTAATCGATAGAATGGACCCGCTCAACTCCAACGTCTCGGAGTTGAAGGCAGGCCTCAGAGAGCTAGAGACGCAGCTGACAATGCTGACTGCACAGTTGCGAAATCTCGGCTTTGAGAAGCCTCTTGAAATTACGCTAGAAGCTATCGAAGATGCTACGAAAATCAAGGCGGGTCTCGAGAAGGAGCTAGCTGAGATCGGCTTGGTTAATCAGCTGGCGGTCCAGCATTATGAAGAGATCAAGGACGGATACAAGCACCTCTCAGTTCGAATAGGGGATCTCGAAAGAGAGAAGCTGGCAATTCTAGACTTCATGAATGAACTGGAGAAAAGGAAACTCGACACTTTCATGGGCGCTTTCACTAAGGTGAATGATACTTTCCACCAAATCTTTTCCGACATCACGAACGGCGGGAATGGAAGGATGGCGCTAGATAGTCCCGACAATCCATTCGAAGGAGGGTTGGATGTGTTCCTCCAGTTCCCCGGGAAAACCGAACTCACGATCGGCGCTGCGAGTGGCGGAGAAAAATCGGTCTCGACAGTCTGCTATCTACTTGCTCTGCAACAGATCCATCCGATGCCATTCTACATCATGGACGAGATAGACGCCCACCTAGATGTTCTGAACGCGAAGAGACTGGCAACATTAGTCAAGTCTAAGAGCACGGATTCCCAGTTCGTCGTGATCTCTCTGAAAGACACTACGATCTCTCGTGCGGATAGAGTCTTCGGAGTCTACATCGACCAGGGACAGAGCCAAGTGATCTCTCTACCAAACAAGGGCGGAGTCAAAGATTGACGACGGAACAGGATACTTACTGGCTCAAGAGCCCGTACACTGTACTCTTTGACTTGCTCCACTTACATCGTGTCAAGCCATGGGACGTGAACCTGTCCCAGCTTCTGACGGGTCTGATGAAGGAGATGAAAGGCCGAGGATTCATAGACTTCTCAGTCTCAGGAACAGCACTACTATCCTCTGCAGTCCTTCTGCGGATGAAATCGGAACTCATCCTGAAGATGGAGGAACCACCGCGACCTCCACCTGAAAAGCCCACGGACTATGTGCCTCCCCCCCTAGCGTTCCCGATCAGATTCCAGTCCACAACAACCTCCCTAGACGAAGTTCTCAAGGGAATACTTGACGTTCTCAGGGCCGAGAGGCTACTGCCCTCTGAGACTGCTCAGCTAGTGTCCCGTACGCCTGCCGTGTTTGAACAGGCGGACGATTGGCTTGTGAAGATTGAAGACGAGATCAACGCTTTCTACAGCCGACTCTTGGAAGAGACGGTTCCAGGCGAAACCCTCTCATTTCTGCAGCTACTGGGGAAGGGAGATACTGTGCAAGCGGTCCGCATGTTCATCATGCTTCTATTCCTCGCCATAGAAAGAAAGGTTGGTCTAGTTCAGAGAGAAGAATTTGGAGATATTCGGATCGAAGTGATAAACAATGGAAACCCAGTCTCAGACTGAACCAGCAGCTAAGACGTCATCTTTTTTGCTTCAACAACAGCTCTGTGAGGCAGCACTCTACGTTTCGGGAAGACCGCTAGACTTCAAGACGATCGGATCAGTAGTCGGTGCAAGGTCCGAAGAGAAGATTCGATCCATTGCAAGAGCCATAGCCGAACGCTATGCCAAACTAGACAGCCCGGTCCAAGTCCTAGAATTACCAGATGGAAGGTTTGTGATGCAGCTCAGGCCAGAGTTTGCCAAGCACGTGAGGAAGCTCTCAAACAGACCTCTCCTGACCCCAGGTCCATTGAGAACCTTATCGTTCATAGCTCTCAGACAGCCGATTCCTCAGTCACACGTAGTACGGGTTAGAGGAAAACTCGCATATCACCACGTCAAACAGTTGAAGGAAATGGATCTAATCAGTTACGACAAGATCGGACGCTCAAGGCTTCTGCGGACAACGATAACTTTCGCAGACTACTTCAACCTCAACCATGATCCTCTTATCTTGAAAAAGGAACTGAAGAATGTTCTGGATTTAACGACCCAGGTACAGAGCCAGAGAGCGCAAGCGTCAGATTCGTCAGAGCAATCTTAGTCTGGAAACGCGAGTCTTCTATCGAATAGCCCTAGACCGAACAACTACTTGTTGAGCTGCGAATTCGTCAGGAAACTGCATTATCACAAATCGTCTTAGCGGCCACGGGAGTCTCAACACAACTTTCTCGAAGACGGTGAACAACGCCCAGGCGAGGCTGAACGGGAGAGTCAAGGTTTTGGTTCAGCTCTCAGATTCTGCCTCTTCTCGACGCTAGGATGCGGACTGCTCTTCCTTGGCATCAATCGGATGAGACTCATGCGGCGCGGTAAAAGCTTCCAGAGGGACCCATCTCGACCTTTCAGCTCCTTTCACCCAGAGACCATTGCCATCGACCCATTCGACGACACCTTCGATCGTCTCACGATTCAACAGGGTCACCTTCACGGTGTCACCCTGCTTAGGTAGAGACATACTCTGGATTAGACGGCCGGCCGAATAATAACCTGTTTCCAAGATTTTTCCGTCTAAGCGTAGAGGATTGAACTGAATCCTCGTCTCAGCTTAGTGGCTTGCGGCCGAATCCTTGCAGGGTCTGTGCCCTTGTAAACTTGACTTATGAGTTCCGCTACCCTATCCATCTCCTTGGGTTTCATTCCGTGCCTCGTGGCTTCGCAGGTGCCTATCCGTATCCCGCGATCCACGATGATATTCGCATCCTCCAGCCGCTGGGTTAGCCTGTCGATTTCTTTCTCATCTTTCATGTTAAGGTAGACTTGGTGGGACGCCGTGAACCCGTACTCTGCACATTTTACAGGCACGCCTCTCTCGTGCAAACTCTTCGCCAAGGCCTTGGCATTTTCAATCACGCGTGCCGCATATTTTCCACCGTTTCTACGCGCCTCATCCAGCGCATAGGTCAATGCAGCAATTCGATTCCAGTGAGCATTGTCTACCAGACCAGGGAACTGTCGGCCCTTCACTTCCGCTTCAACCTCCTTCTTTCCAACAATTATTCCTCCCTGTGGACCGAACAGGCTTTTGTGAGTAGATCCCAGTAAGAGTTCCGCGCCTTCCTGAAGCGGCCTCTGGAACTCGCCCCCCGCAATCAATCCAAGCACATGGGAGCCATCGTAGACCATCCTAGATCCTGCCTCGTTGCAAGCTTCCGCCAGCTCTTTGACAGGATGTGGGAATAGGAAGAAGGACTGGCCGAAGACGACGAGCGAGGGCTTCTCATCCTCTATCAACCCTCGAGCCTTCTCTGCATCAATGTTCATCCGTTCCGAATCGAATGGAAAATACAGATTCCGAACATTCACGAATGTTGGATATCCAGCTTGATCGCTTAGACCCGGATAGCCTCCATCCGCAGGACTGACGGTGAGAATAGAACCGCCTGGCTTGGCGAGGGTCGAGACCATGATCATATCCGCCAAGTGTCCGGAGAGTGGCCGGAGCGTGGCCCAGTCGGCACCGAAAACCTCGCAGGCTATTTTCTCTCCAAAGGATTCGAGTTCGTCCATGAACTTGGTCCCTTTGTAGAACCGATCATCAGCCCGATACCGGTGGCCCATATCGCCTGAGAGAAGCTGTCTAACAGTATGACTCGTCACGTTCTCAGAGGCAATCATGTTCAGGCACTCTTCAGCCCGCCACTTGTGATGCTTGCCTACTATCTTCCGAATCTGAGAAGCGTAGGACGTTGAGGAAAAACTCCCGGGAAGTCTAGACGCGGCGACCGCGTCGTCCGCCAGGTCGACGAGTCCCGTCATGTGGAACAGGAGTGACATCCTCAATCCTGCCAATCCGGAACCCATGACGAGCCAACATTCTGATCGCTGCCTGGGCGCCGGGACCAGGGGTCCGAGCTCCGTGACCGCCAGGCGCTCGAACACGAATATGGAGAGAGGTTATCCCTTTGTCTTTCGCAACCTTTGCTGCAGCCGCTGCTGCTTGCATTGCCGCGTATGGGGTCCCTTGCAATCGATCAGCCTTCACATGCTGACCACCTGCGCTGCGCGAGATCGTCTCTGCACCTGTCAAATCGGTAATGTGAACCATGGTGTTGTTGAAGCTTGAGTAGATGTGGGCGATTCCCCAGTGGTCTGCCGGTTGCTTAGCCTTCTCCGCCATTATCTCGACTACCCGAGAAGACCCCGCGCCCGGCCCGCGAATTTAAACCCTTAGACAGAAAACGGTCAGCAGGACTATGCAACGAACCTTCTGGCTGCTTGACCTCAACCATGAGAACTACGAGGGAAGATCGTCGATCTGGCTCTGGGGCATCACCCACGAAGGAAAAAGGGTCCTCATCATCGACGACAACTACCGAGCGTACTTCTACCTCCTACCGAGAAAGGATCAGGACCCGGAAGAACTGAGGAAAAAGCTGGAAGCAGAAAAACCTCATCCCACTATCGAAAATACTACGATCGAGAAGAAGAAACTGCTGGCCGACGAACGAGTCGTCCTCAAGGTGTTCTGTAAGGACCCAGACTTCCTGGAGAAGGCTGCACGAGAAACGCTGAAAAAAACTGGTGCTGAAGCAACCTATGAAGAGAAACTCCGACTAGCGATCAAGTACCAGTACGACTATGGAATCAAGCCATGCCAGTGGTACGAGGCGGATACCACTGCTTCAACGATAGACCCAAAGAAGTTCAGCGTCCAAGAAACCCTAACAGCAAAAGACCATCCCCACGCGATCGCCAGGGAGGAACCCCCTAGCGTAGATCTCTTCTCCTTCTCACTCCTATCAGTTAGCAAAATAGGCGCACCAAGCGCCATAAGAGACCCAGTCCAGGTCGTCAGTTGGAGAACAGACAAGGATGCAAACGAAGTTCTTCTGACCCAAACCCACTCCGACGAGAGTACCATTCAGAGGTTCGGCGAAGACGTCATCAAAAACAATCCAGACTTTGTTCTCAGCTTCGAAGGAAACAGTATCCACTGGCCTTACCTTGTAAAGAGGGCTAACAAGACCAAGACCCCGCTCAGAGTCGGCAGAGATGAGGGTCCACCACATCAAAGCCTCTACGGGCACTACTCGCTGATCGGACGAGCGAACGTTGACCTTCTCAATTTCGCCGAGGACCTCTATGAGGTCAAGAACAAAACTATCGAGAACGTCGCAAAATATCTCGGAATCCAATCATCAACTCAGAAGCCTATCGATGAGACAGCTTACTTCGACTACTGGTCAAAACCAGACCAGAAAAGAATCCTAGTCAAACAAGTGGAAGAACAGACTGAAACCATCCTAAAGATCGGACAGGAAGCTATCGACTATGTCGTCCAGATATCCGCTCTCTCGGGATTGCCTCCTGACCAAGTGATAGCCGCAGCCGTAGGATTCCGCGTCGACAACTACCTAATGATGGAGACCCACAATCTTGGCCAGCTAATCCCCCCCAGAACCGAACAGCCCATCACTCCATACAAGGGAGCGATAGTCCTTGAGCCGAAGGTGGGGCTACACGATAACGTGGCCAGTCTCGACTTTTCATCTATGTATCCCAGCTTGATGATCAAATACAACATTTCTCCCGACACGCTCGTCATCGGGAAAGAGAAGGAGGACGTCTTCGAAGTCCCTGAAGTAAAACACCGATTTAGAAAGAACCCCTCCGGGTTCTACAGAATAGTTCTCACCAAACTCATCGAAGCCCGCAAGACGACGAAAGCTGAGCTCAAGCGCACAGCCCGTAGCGATTTGAGGTATCCTCTGCTAAAAGCCCGTGAGAAGGCTGTCAAAGTCATGACAAATGCGGTCTACGGCTACGCGGGCTGGGCTGGCGCACGTTGGTATTCGAAGGAAGTCGCAGAATCAGCCGCTGCCTTGGGAAGAGAGACCATCAACCGCGCGATAGCGCTCGCGAAGAGCCTCGGACTCACCGTCTTCTATGGTGATACGGACAGCCTCTTTTTGAACAATGATGAGAAACTCGTCCAGAAGTTCCAAGCTGCGATCGATCGACAGCTAGGACTCGAAATCAACCTATCAGAAATCTACAAGAGAATACTCTTCACAGAAGCCAAGAAAAAATACGCGGGCCTAAAAACAGACGGACAGGTCGACGTCGTTGGCCTCGAGGCTGTGAGGGGTGACTGGTCCAACCTGGCCCGAGACGTACAGAATGCGGTTCTGAGAATGGTCTTGGAAGACGCTAGCGCAAAGCGAGCGACCAGCTATGTGCAAGATTTGACACAGAATCTGAAATCAAAAAAACTACCCTTGTCCTCATTCATCATATGGAAAACACTGACGAAGCCCGTGGAAGGATACGAAGTGAACGCGCCCCATGTGGAAGCGGCGAAGAAAATGGCCAAGGACGGCTGGCCAGTCACAGCTGGCGACAAAGTAGGCTTCATCATAACCAAGAGACCTGGAAAACTGTTTCAGAAAGCGGAGCCACATTACAAAGTCACGATCGAAGAGGTGGACTATGATTACTATGTCCGGAATCAGATTCTGCCTGCTGCGGCACGTATCCTAGAAATTCTCGGTACGTCAGAGGAGCAGTTGCTAGCGGCTCCGGCTTCGCAAACTAGCCTATCAGTTGGGACCAAACGAGGATAAGTCGCTGAGCGTCAGCACGCTAACATTAGCTGGCTTTTTCGCCCCATCCGACACTCGATCTCCAATCACGTATTTTATGCCCTTTCCCGCGGCGATATCCAGAAGTCTCTGCGTGACCACGCCGTCGAAAAGAACAAGGTGAGAGTTTTCAAGGCTCGGTATCTTCTCCGCAAGCTCGCTCACAGGCATCTTAGACAACTCCTTACCCGCCTCGTCGAACACTACAGCCTCCAAGGTTCCGCGTAAATCCTTCGCGGCGTCGAAGACCGGCGGAGGTAGGTTCGGTTTCTCGGCAGGAGCAGATGCGCGAACGGTAATCTCAGGCGGACCGTAGCCCTGTTCTCTTGGACCATAGGCTCGCTCGGTATAGGATTTCTCTTGGTAAGGACGTTCCGTTCTTTCGGGTCGGGGCGCAAATTGTGGTCTCTCAATTGGCTTTGCCATGTTTAGAGGTACGCGTTCCCGTAGGGCTCTCATGACCTCTTTGGGTGTGAGTTCTTCCACTTCTTTGCCGAAAGGAGCACGAGCCACATAGTCGATCTCAGCAACCTGCGTGAGTTCCTTCAGGATCAGGTCGCCCGCTCTGTCCCCGTCTAGGAATGCTGTGACTTCTCGGTCCTTTGTGAGCTTGATGACCGTCTCCGGAACCTTGGTGCCGTTGAGTGCGATTACGTTCTTGATGCCGACCTTCATTAGGAGTATGACGTCCGCTCTGCCTTCCACGACGATAATGTCTCCTCTCTCAGCCTCGGGTCCAGCGGGGAGTTTCTCGGGTCCGTATTCTATGACATCGACTCCGCGGAGTGATCCAGCAACCTCCTTCACGACCTCCTCGGTGCTCGGGGAAGACTCTACGACCCATTTTCGAAGAATATCCTTGGCCTTGGTGAGAATTGCTTTACGCTTTTCCTCTCGGACATCCTCTACCTTCTCTAGGCTGATCTTCGCTTCGCAGGGTCCGATGCGGTCTACGCTCTCAATCGCAGCGGCTATAATGGCTGTCGAGACCTTGTCGAGGCTTGACGGGATTACTATTGAGCCTGCGGTCTTGTCGTGTTTGGAATCTAGGTTAATTTCGATCCGGCCTATGCGTCCGGATTTTTGTAGTTCTCGTAAGTCTAGATCTGGGCCGAAGAGACCTTCTGTCTGGCCGAAAACCGCACCGACTACGTCGGGCTTCTCGACGACGCCTTGAACATCGAACTTTGCTTTAACTATGTATTTTGTTGTCGAAGCGTACTGCGACGGTTCAACCATGAAAATTTAACCTCCATAATTCACTGACCTTCCTTAATTCCTCACTATACTGTTAAGCTGTAAGCTTACCCTTCCAAACAGGCGGGCTAGTATTAAAGCCCGTCTCTGGACCCACTTTTCTACCCGTTAGGGCTAAAAGAGAGCCGCATCAATCTCTTTTCGAGAGAATCATCAAAATGCCCAAGACCGCGGTCAGGGTAGGAGTAAATGGATTCGGAGTTATCGGAAAACGAGTCGCTGACGCTGTCTCGAAACAGAACGACATGAAACTTGTCGGTGTCTCCGATGTTGCTGGAGACTACCGGGTCAAGCTTGGTCAGATGAAGGGTTACCAGATCTATGCGTCAATCCCGGAAAAACTGCCAGACATGAAAAGGGCGGGAGTGGAGGTTGCTGGGACGCTCGAGGAGTTATTGAGAAAGATCGACGTCATCGTAGATTGTACGCCGGCGGGGCTGGGGGCGAAGAACAAGGCCTTGTACGACAAGGCTGGCGTTAAGTCAATTTTCCAAGGCGGAGAGAAACAAGAGCTGACAGGATCATCATTTGTCGCCCAGTGCAATTACGAGGAAAATCTCAACCGAGGCGCTACACGCGTGGTAAGCTGCAACACGACTGGGATCTGCAGAACAGTTGGGACGCTTCATAATACGATCGGCGTCAAGAAGGCCCGGGTTGTCTTGTTCAGGAGAGGCACTGACCCCTGGGAGAGCCATAAGACGGGTCTCATCAATACTGTCGTCCCCGAAGCCCACATTCCTTCACACCAGGGTCCAGACGCACAGACGATCATTCCAAAACTAAACATTACGACAATGGCGGCTAGGGGACCGTTCAACCTAGGTCACTTGCACTTTGCAATGGTCCAATTGAAAGGAGAACCAGAGAAGAAGGATGTGCTCCAGGTGTTGAAGGGCGCGCCGAGGCTAGCACCAGTCCGGACTTCGGATGGAGTCGATAGCATGAACGCGGTGGCCGAGATGATGCGGGACTTGGGACGGGTGAGAGCTGATATGTGGGAAGTAGCCTTTTGGGAGGACATCCTTGACGTGACAGACGGCGAGGCGAACATGGTGTATCAAGTCCATAACGAGAGCGTTGTTGTCCCGGAGAACGTAGATGCTGTTAGAGCACTTACCGGATTGGAGAGCGAGGGACGCAAGTCTATCGCAAAGACAAACGAAGCCATGGGGATCGGCAACAAGTTCCTCTAACTGCTCCACAAGAAATCCGGCCTCGGGGCAGTGAGTAGATTCGCCTACTAGTTTAGAACATACGATCCTAGCCGAAGACTAATCCTTTGCCGGCATCGATTTCAAATGTCTCGGCATCAATCTTGGCGGATTTTTGGTTGAGTCTCTGAATCTTCAGCTCTCTCTCATTTGGATCCGAATTATCCTTGGACAAGTCAGCGACGCAGTCTGCCATGTCTGTCAAGGAGCCAGCCAAGTCCTTCGGAAGCGCTGACAAGTCAACCGTAACGATGAGCGTCGCGCCCGAGTCTTTGAGTTTCCCCGCAAGCTCCGTGAAGCTCTTGACGAAGTCTTTCTGCGGGACCTTCGTCACAAGTTTGTCGATGGAGTCGAAGATGACTCTGATCTTCTCGCCCATGAATACCTGACTGTTCCGGACCAGCGTATCCTGAATGTTTTCGAAGCTGAAAGGCTGATCCAGGTAAGCCGCTTCCATACTGAATGAATCAGACTGGGACGCGTAACCATCGACAACGACGAACCGGTATTGAGATTCGTATTGTAACGGATCCGATCCAAGCTTCTTCATCTGTTCTCGGAGCGTGGTGGGAGCCTGATCATAAGTCACGAAGAGACACGGATCACCCCTCTTCAGATAGTTGGCTGTGAGGCCTGAGCAGAGAGTTGTCTTGCCAGCTCCTGGCGGGCCATTGATAATCACAAAACCCGGGCTCTCCAGGTTTCCCTGAGTCAACTCGAAAATGTGATCGAAACTCTGCGGAGGCTTTTTCGCCTTTTGAAGCGGAGCTTCCTTTGAGGCCTTGTCCGCTTTGGTGGGTTTATCCTGGGGCTTCTCAGTAGGCTGGTTTTGCTTTTGTTGAATCGGTGGAGGTGCAACCTGAGGAATTGGTATAGGTGGAGTAGTCGTTGCCTTTCCTGTTGGAACTTGGGTCCCTGGCGTGTTAGCTGGTTTGATAAGTGGCGCGCTTGGAATGCTCTGTGGTTGCTTGCTCGTCGAGGGTTTGCCTTGTTCCTCCCATCCTCCCTCATCGTCTTTCTGACCAATTACCATGGCTCTACTTGGGGGAGTGGAGCGTAGTGGGACGTATTCGGGAGTGCTCTCCCGCATTGAACCGAAGGTGGACCCGGTAGCTGTCGGGATGTCTTGGAGTAGCGACTGTAGGATTCTCGATAGAGAGGTTTCTTCCGAAGGGAATGACGCGTCGAGTGGCAGCTGTTTCGGCGTCTGTCCCGGGCTCATCTGTCTCATCGGAGGTGCTGGGGGTGGTAGAATGGGCTGGCTCATTACAGGAGTCTGGGTAGGCCAGGTCGCAGGTTGATTCTGAATGGTTGTTGGAACAGGAGTCTGTGTTTGCATCGATTCGGGTGGCATCGGTGATGGTGTCTGGGAGGATGCTTGACCGGCATCTGTCCCGGTGTCTATCTGAACACTGGAATCGTCCTTCTTTTTCTTGCCGAATATGGTTAGCATGTGATCAATCCGTTTCCTAATTGCGACCTATCCACCTACAAGCGTCCTGACTGGTAATCTTGAGCCGAGAGGAAGCAGAGCGCAATCTTGGATATGGATGCTGTTACTACCATGAACCTTCACCGGAAACAATTCCACATCACGAGTCAGTCAGGGTGGCTGCGCGACCCGAGACGGGGCAGTAGGGTGCTATTGCTTGACTTTCAATATGTCAGATTTTGTGAGTATCCCGATGGTGCTCTCTCCCTTAGTTACGAGGACACCGTAGTTTCCTTGCAAGAGACCTAGAACCATTTCCAATGGCGTATCGTCGTTGACCATTGGGAGCGGCGAGTCCATAATGTCCCGGACTCTGTTGTTGAGTAGGGATTCGAGCGGTTCTCCGCGGGCGGCACGGTCTAGGATGGTCTTTTCTGAGATGCTTCCGACGCACCTACTTCCATCGAACACCGGGAGTTGTGAGTAGCCTCGCTTTCTCATCAGATCCACAGCCTCTCGGACTAGTTGGGTTTTGGAGACAGAGATAACGGGTCTGCTCATGATCTCGCTGACTCTGGGTCGCGAGGTCTGAATGCTCTCTTTCTCGAGAGCTTCGACCAATCGTTTCGCTATCGAGTATGACGGGTCGACTGTTCCGGATTCGATCTTTGCGATTATGGATTGGCTGACTCCTGCGAGCTGCGCGAGTTTGGACTGGGTAAGGCCTAGTGCTTTACGTTTCTTCGGGATCTCATCGAGTGTAGGAAGCATGATACTCTAGACTATCCAATGACTATGAGATATTCCCTTCGGAATAGAATCCTGAATGAATATGTAATTCCCATCGGAATATTGGTACAACAGAACTTATATAATTGGAATAATCGAAAGCTTCGAGAAGAAGTCATGTCACCTAAAGCTCAGCTCGGCGGAATCTATCCCCGCTCGGAACAACTCATAGAACTAACACGATCATACGACAGAGCAAAAACTGATCTCGATACCGTAAAGAAACAAATCGAACAAGACACGCTGGAGCTAGTAAAGCTACAGGACGACTCAGGCTTCGAAACATTCTCAGACGGAGCCTTCGCCTGGCAGGACCAGCTAAGACCCGTCGTCGAGTCACTAGACGGCGTTGCAACTGGAACGCGGTACGATCGATGGTTCGACACCAACACATTCTACAAGAAACCGACCATCGCAGGAAAAATAGGAGTCCACGCATTCGAACCCAAGAATTTCATACGCACCGACCTTTTACCAAGAACCAAGGGCTGGAAAGTAACTCTCCCCGGACCCTACACCTTCTCGGAACTATCAGAGAACCTGCACTACACAAGTCAATCCGAGCTTCTTTCGGAAGTTGCTGCGGCTGAACATGAAATAATCAAGCGATTGAGAGATGCAGGTGTTTCGCGATTCCAGTTGTCAGAGCCCTGCCTCGTCTATCGACCCTACAGGGAACAGGCACTGGGTAGAAATGAACTCGACAATGCATTGGCCGCCCTTAGGAAGACAGTAGACGGAATCCAGGCAAAGTTCTCGGTCCACACATACTTCGGCGACGCAACGACCATCCTGCCAGATCTTCTGAAACTCCCCGTCGAGACAATAGGAATTGACCTGTTCGAGACAGACTATTCCAAATTGAGGATCGAGACGACGAAGAAGCTAGCCCTAGGCATCATAGATGGACGCGAGTCAAACGCGGAGAATCCGGAGTGGATCGCTGAAACCACGACACGTGTATCGACACACATCGTCGGCGGAGATGTTGTCCTCGTTCCAAACTCCGACCTCAAATTCGTGCCGCGAAAGGTCGCAGATGTCAAGGCACGAGCCCTCGCCGACGCTACCAGATTGTTTGAGGAGAGACGATAGATGTCGAAGTTGTATCCTGTTCAAGAGATCGGAAGCTTAGCGAAGCCACGATGGCGAACGAAGGGCCTGACCCAGCCGCTCTCGAGCAAGGACTTGGTGGAGGCTGAGGAATGGGCGCAGCGATTAGGTATTCCAGACTTTCAAGACCGGGCCAAACAACTTCTGGCCGTGCAGGAGCAGAATGATCGCATTCGAGAACTTCTAGAGCTTTCCACAATCTATGGGTTGAGACTGTTCGAGCAGACCGGTCTCGACAATGTTGGGGTTGGCGGAGAACAGCAACGGGTGGAGATGTACGAGCACGTTATCCGGGGTGTCGAAGGAATGAGGGTCCTCGGTCATGTCCAATCGTTCGATTACAAGTACTTCAACAAGGCTGTCGCCGAGTCCAAGATTCACCGGAAGCATCCGATCTACCTCCAAGAATTCCTCGACGTCAAGAAGAATGCGAAGGGGCAACTGAAGGTCCCGATTACTGGACCCTACACGCTAGTCGACTGGTCCTTCAGTGGTCACTACTCCGGTGGACGAACCAGCGTGAGTCTCAAGAAGCAGAAGCAGGAGGCGAAGAGAGAGTTCCTACTCGACTTCGTCGAACAAGTGATACGGCCAGAGATCCGCGACCTAGTCGATGCTGGGGCTGAGTGGATCCAGATCGATGAGCCCGCGATCACTACGCACCCCGAGCCCGCGGACATGGACCTGTTTGTCGAGGGCTGGAATGAGACAGTTCGAGGATTCAATTGCAAGTTCAGCGACCACACATGTTATCCTTCAGAGATAGGTTACAAAGTACTCGCACAGTACGCTCCGAAACTCGACAAGTGCACCCACCTCGCACTAGAATTTGCCAACAGAGACGGTACAAGTCTAGGGGTTGACGCTAAACATCGGGAAGGATACCGGGACCTGGAGTACTTCATCCAGAATGGTTATGACGGCGAGTTTGGCGTCGGAGTCGTCCACGTGCACGACTTTTCCGGACACGTCCCATCCGGTTCAGGGAAGGAAGCTGGACGAAATATCTTCGAATCGCCCGAACTCGTACGCGACCGACTACTCTACGCCGCAAAGGTCGTAGGAGATCCGGCGAAGATCTGGGCTAACCCAGACTGCGGACTGAGAACCAGGACCTGGGAGGTGACTCTCGCGAAACTCAACAGCACCGTCAAGGGCGCAGAGCTCGCCAGGGAGGCGACCCAGTGAGACTCTCGGATGCAGCGAATAGTCACCGCATTGTGACGGTTGAGCTAATCCCGAACCGCGTCATACCGGCCCACCTGCCAATTCTGCAGGGCCGCGTTGACGCCATCACTATTCCCGCCTTGAGAAATGGCGAAAACGATCTCAGCTATCCAGCAGGATTCAGAGTTACGCCCCAGACAAGGAGTCTCGCTTCAGCAGTCATGGTCAGAAAGACCGGCGCTGAGGCTGTTCCGTCGCTGACATGCAGAGATTTTCGCCGATCGGACCTATCCCTCGTTCCTTCACTGTGCAAGAAGGGGCTCGACAATTTCCTGGTCGTCTTTGGGGATCCCTACCCCGGACACCGGATCGAGGATTACGATTTCAGAAAGACAGAGGATCTGATTCGAGGAGTTCTATCAACTTTCGATGGTCAGCACCCCTGCATCGGGGCTGTTACGAACCAATATGCCAAGGACCAGGAACGAGAGACTTCGCGAACGCTCCGCAAGGTAGATGCTGGAGCAGACTATATTGTCACGAACACCGCATTTGACGATAAAAGCGTGCTCGACCACGTCGATAAGCTTCGATCCCAAGGTCTGAAAGTACCAATCTTCGTACAAGTGTCCATTCCGTCTGGACTGAAGAATCTACTATTCGTGAGTCAGAAGTTTGGTATCCCAGTTCCCGAAAAGGTCAGACAGACCCTCTCCCGTAACCCGTTTGGAGGTGGGATCCGCATCGCAGCTGAGGCGTATACGGCCCTTCATACAGAAGTAAACGGAATCCACTTTTCGTATCTGCATAGAAGCCACAATCCGATTCCAGCGTACACTCACCTGCTGGATACAATTGAGACCGATGGACAACTGACCGTCTCAATACAAGCAGCCCTAAGACACTGAGAAGTCTGGTATTCCCCGTTCTTCACGAACCAAATTCAAAGATCGCTGGGCTGGGACCACTGAGGCGACCCAGATCGCTTGTTAGTGCTTGTTTAGGGTGCGCTCTTGACCGGTTTCAGCGGTCCACCGCAGACTATGCAGCTCATAGATTGGCGATAGGTAAGTACGAGCTGTCCGCATTTATCACAGACCTTTGCCTGAATCTCGAGGCCTGCCTTCTTTGTGGGTAGCCGCGTGAGACAGCCCTCGACAGAATCAAATCTATGGCTGCTGGAACTTAGACCTTGAAGGCTCAACGCGGGCAAATCGCGGTTACAAGAACAGCGGGTGCACGTGAGAAATCCAGGTATAGAATTCCATATACTCTCAAGCGCTAGCTTGTGGTGAAGGTGAACTGATCATAGGTCGAGTCTATAATTGTCACAGTGTATGACATCCCGGTCTGGAATGTGAAAGCTCGTCCGTCTATGAGTATGTTGACGGAGATAGCTATGGCTGGAGGGATGGTTGGTCCTGGCCAATTGCTATTGGCGTATTGTGCGCCGGTGGAGTCTTTGACGTAGTATGCTATGAGGGCTTTCGGGGAGGCACCCGGGTTAAATATGTTGAGAGTAAGGTTCGTTGGCGTGTTGATCCGATACGATTGAATGCTCAATGTTTCTTTGGGACAGGGGTTGTGTAGGCACGGATACCAAGGATTTGGACTTGAAGAGCTGTAGCATGGGCAGGATGTTGGTTGTTCAGAGATTGCCAGCATTGTTCCGAACGCAGCTACACCTACGAGAACGACTGCTAAGGGACCAAGCGTATTCTTGTTCATCAACCTTTACAGGATTAAGCGCGACACAGCTGGAATTTTAGAGAAGTTCAACCTGGCCAGCACAGGTTCAGTCACATTCTATATGTCGTGTCAGGGCGTCTGTCGTACGACCTTTCCGAACAATTTATTGTCCCACAGCATTCTCTCGAACTAACATGAGTTCAGAACAGATAGGGTTCGCGCTCAGACCCGGAGTATTCTCGCCCCAAGAGATCAATGAAACAGCTGTTGCATTGGAGCTGAGTGGTAGGGTTTCACGCATCTTCGTTCCTGACATGCGGATCGGCTATGAATCCCTAGAAATTGCATCGTCGATTCTCGCGCTAACGAAACGGGTCCGCGCTGGGAGCGGGGTCATACGACTGCTGGAACATGATCCACAGCTGCTGACCCGTAGGGTCCAGACTCTCCAAGCCCTCCACTCCAACCGTTTCATCCTAGGAGTGGGAACAGGGTCTCCGGGCGTTCAGCCGGGCAAGACGGTAAGCGTCATGCTTGAACGACTGGACGGGCTCAAGAAAGGGTTTGAGGGCTTTCCTCAAGAGGTAAAGCGTCCAGAAGTCTACGTTGCAACTCTCAAACTGGGAATCGCCAAGCGTGCCGCTGGCAAGGCAGATGGTCTCCTCCTGAATTTCTGTTCTCCCCAACATGCTGCTGGAATAACAGAGGCTGTCAGGACCGAGCGAGGCGGTGAGATTGAATTCGCGTGTTATCTGAAGATCTTCTACTCCTCACAGGGCACTGAGGTGGCCCAAAGACTGATGCTGCAGGAGTTTCTGAACTACGATTCTGCTCCCCAGTATCACGAGATGTTTGTTCAAGACGGAACCGCGAATACAATTTCGTCACTCAAGTCGGACGAAGGATGGAAGAGTGGTCATGTCGAAGCGCCCAAAGAGCTACTCAGGGTCAGCCTGGCTAATCCTGAAGGCGATGAGCTGCATCGATACCTGCAGTCTTTCCGGCAGGCCGGAGTATCTCTCCCCGTTGTTTATCCCTACTTTCCCAATGGTGAAGATAGCGGTTTCAAAATGAGCACGATAAGTCAAATTCTGAAGTCTCTGTAATAGACGATCTTTGCTTTCTTCTAACGTAGCGGCGTCCAGTTTTTGAAGTCAAATATAGCCCGGGATGAGACTCGAACGAAAACCGGGGCTTGGAGACCCAGCTTTCTTGGTAGAGATTAGCCAAAACGAGGCCAAAGTTCTACGCACCATCACCGATTCTGCTGGAAAGTTGACTCTAGAAAACCTGGCGAAGAAGGCCGGTCTAGCAGATTCTGCAGTTGCCCGTGCGGTTCTGAATCTATCCCAGAACCAGCTTGTCAAGGAGAAGGTGGAGAAGAGGACGGAGCTGAGCTTAACGGATGAAGGACGAACCTTCGCGAGAGTGGGACTCCCGGAGCGAATAATCCTTCTGGAAGTCAGGAATCGCGGCGGACGCTTGAGCTTGAAAGAGGCTCTTGAAAATGCGAAGTTGTCTGAGAAGTACGGCTCCATTGCTGCTGGTTGGATTAACCGGAAGAAATGGGGGACTATCGAAAAGTCAGGCGAAGACCTTGTGATTGTGGCGCAGAGCGACGCGCCGATCGATGACGACGAAGAGCTCCTTGCCCACTTGAAGAATGACGGTCTGATTCTTGAGGAACTGCCGTCTAGTTTGAAGGAAGCGGCCTTACGACTAACAAGGAGAAACCTAGTCGAGTCTAGAATCAGGAATGATCGCGAAGTCGAGATCACAGAGGCGGGACGGAATCTCGGGTCAAGCGATCCATCTCAGCCAGAAGTAAGTTCCCTAACTGGCGACTTGATCGCCTCGGGTGAATGGGAGAAGATCAAGCTTCGAAGCTACAACGTATCATCGGCTGTCCCGCAGACTTTCCCCGGAAAATATCATCCCTACTTGCGGTTCTTGAGGATAGTGAAGAGGAAGCTTGTAGCCCTAGGATTCAGAGAGGCTGTGGGGCCACTTGTTGAGACTGCGTTCATCAACTGTGACTGCCTCTACATGCCTCAAGATCATCCAGCACGCGAGATTCATGATCTCTATTATCTCAAGGACCCGTCAAGAGCCAGCCTTGAAGAATACGGTAGCTTAGTCGATAGAGTGGCACAGACTCATGAGAACGGTTGGAAGACGGGATCGACTGGGTGGCGCTACAAGTTTTCGAGAGATGAAGCTTCGAAGCTGATCCTGCGAAGCCATGGGACAGCGCTCAGCGTCCGAACCATGTTGTCGAAGGAGCTTCAGATTCCGGGAAAATATTTTGCCATCGCGAGATGCTTCCGCCCGGACATGCTGGACAAGACCCACCTCACAGAGTTCAACCAGGCTGAAGGCATTGTTCTCGATCGTAGTCTGAACTTGCGGAATCTTCTAGGCATCCTCGAGATGTTCGCCAAGGAGGTGGCGGGAGCGGACAAGGTTCGGTTCAAGCCTGACTATTTTCCGTTCACAGAGCCGAGCGTCGAATTGCAGGCGTACCGGGAGGGCTTTGGCTGGATGGAGTTTGGAGGGAGCGGAATCTTCCGGCCGGAAGTGACAGAGCCGCTTGGCGTGAAGGTTCCAGTCCTCGCGTGGGGTCTAGGGATAGACCGGTTGTATATGATGAGCCGGAGAATCCAGGATATTCGTCAACTGTTCACTTCCGACCTTGAATGGATTAGAGAGCAGATGGTGGGTTAAAGACGCCAAGCGTCCAGTTCTCGCTTACCGATCTTGAGAGTCTCCTTGGCAGGACTGTGCCCAGGGACAAAGAGGGTCTAAACGAGATCTTCGCCTTCGTCAAAGGAGATGTGGAATCGCTTGAAGGGGACACTGTTTCCATCGAGGTCAAAGACAGCAACCGTCCAGACATTTGGGCTGTCGAAGGAATCGCTAGAGCCCTTCGAGGCTACTTGGGAGGCGGGCGCACAAAAGAGATACGACTTACAGGGAGGTCGAATCTGAAAGTTGTCATCGACAAGCGAGTCAAGCCCATTCGTCCCTTCATCTCGACCGCGATCGTCAAGGGTCTACACTCAACCGATGAGGCGTTGAAGAGCTGGATCAATCTTCAGGAAAAACTCGACCAGACCTACGGGAGGAAGAGAAAGAGAGCTTCCATAGGATTCTACCAAGCCGACCTAATACAATCTCCACTCTCGTACACAGTTGCCAATCCGGACATAATCACCTTCGCTCCTTTAGGGTCAGAGAATAAACAGAGTCTCCGAGACATAGTCGAGAACCACCCGAAGGGATCAGAATATGGAGAAATAATTTCCCAATTTGAAACATGGCCCATACTCGTCGACGGAGCAGACAATGTCCTCTCGCTACCCCCCGTGATCAATTCTAACGATCTCGGAAGGATCACTACAGAGACGAATAACATTCTGGTCGAAGTTACAGGGACGAATTCTGAGACTGTCCATAATACTCTGAAAATTGTGGTTTCAACTCTTACGGAGAGAGGAGGAAAAATCTACAGCTGCCTCGAAACTTACCCTTATGGCTCCCCACGAAGACTCTTCAGTCCGGACCTGAGCCCAACGCGAACAAGCCTTCGCTTGTCCTACCTCAACACGCTTCTGGGAACGTCGCTTAGCTTGAAAGAGGCTTCGCGATTTGCTGAACGAGCAGGATACGGGATCCGAAGAGCAACAGGCGATACTATTCAATTGGACATTCCCAGCTATCGAACTGACATCATGCAGTATGTGGACATCATTGAAGACATCGCAATTGCCATAGACATTAACAAGTTGAAGCCTGAGTGGCCAAAGATCTGGACCGTCGGTAGCCTCGCAAAAGAGACAGACGAAACCGAGAGTGTGGGCGAGATCATGATCGGATTAGGTTACCAGGAGGTTCTGACTTACGCATTGACATCGCCAGCAGTAGTTTCAAACAACGTGCAGTCGAGCGACGGGAAGTTGGTTGAGCTCTTGAATCCAAGAATGACTACACATACCGTATTGAGAAGCTGGGTTCTGCCAAGCCTTCTAGAGGTTCTCTCTCACAATACACATGTTGACTATCCTCAGAGAATCTTCGAAATTGGACCATGTATCAGTCGAGGAGAAAACCAGATCCATCCAATCCAAGAAACCCGGAAAATAGCTGCTGTCACTATACACGCAAATGCTGGATTCACCGAGATTCGTTCTTCCTTTGACGCGTTGGCAGAAAACAAAGGTCGATCATTCCAGATCAAAGAGACGGAGCATCCCAGTTTCCTATCAGGAAGGTGCGGAGCGATACTATCAGATAGAACAGAGGTTGGAATCATCGGAGAGCTAAACCCACGAGTCATCAAATCCTGGGGGATGAATCTTCCAGCCGCAGCATTCGAAATAGAAATGTCCGCCCTATCCTAGCATGACCCATCCCAGAGAGATGTGAAGTAATGGCTGACAAGAAATTCGTCGTGACCCCGTGGGAAGTCACGGGTGAAGTCGACTATGAACGGCTGATTCGCGACTTTGGAACCCAGCCGATAGCAGGGCCTCTCGCAAAACGACTCGAAGGAATCTTAGGGGACGCTGCATACCTTGTAAGGCGTCAGATATTCTTCTCCCACCGAGACCTGCCCCTCGTCCTAGACGATCATGACAAGGGCAAGGGATTCTTCCTCTATACTGGTCGGGGGCCTAGTGGTCCGATGCACATCGGCCATATTCTCAGCTTCTACTTCACCAAGTGGCTCCAAGACAAGTTCCAGGCTAACGTCTACATTCAGATGACTGATGATGAGAAATTCCTTGAAGAGAAGAGGAGTCTCACCTATGAAGAGACACAGAAATGGGCCCAGGACAATATCCTCGAAGTTGCTGCTGTTGGCTTCGACCCTGACAAGACCTTCATCTTTCAAGACACCGAGTTCGTCGGCCACGCCTACCCTTTGATCCTTAAAATCGCTCGGAGGGTCAATTACAGCACTGCCAAATCGGTCTTCGGGTTCACCGGAGAGACCAACATCGGCATGAGCTTCTACCCCGCCATCCAGATTCTTCCCAGCCTGTTCGAGAAGAAACGCTGCCTCATACCCTCAGCCATCGACCAAGACCCCTACTGGAGAATACAACGAGACATCGCGGAACCCCTAGGCTACCACAAAGCAGCCGCCATCCACAGCAAATTCCTACCACCCCTAACGGGAATCCAGGACAAGATGAGCTCGTCAAAACCAGAAACCGCCATCTATCTGAACGATGACGACAAGACCGTCCGGAATAAGATCTACCGACATGCCTTCTCTGGAGGACAAGCATCCATCGAAGAACACCGCAAACTAGGCGGCAATCCCGACATCGACGTTCCTTTTCAGTGGCTCTACATGTTCTTCGAACCCGACGACAAACGGATAGAAGAGATCCGATCCGAATACAAGGGCGGGCGAATGCTAACAGGAGACCTGAAAGATATCCTGGTCGAGAAAGTGACCAAGTTCCTGCGGGAGCATCGAGAGCGGAGAGAGAAGGCGAAGGCTCAGGTACATCTATTCAAGAAAGATGGTGCCCTCGCACGAGAGATGTGGAAGCACGATTTCAGCAAATCGTAGCAACCGGGATCCTTCGACGCCTTGTTTCCCAGTCCTCTAACCGTCATCCTCCTTTCCGACCAACGCGGTTTAAATCAGCACAGGCCTACTCAGGGACACGGATACCCGGTGATAATATCCGCAACTCGCCTGCGAGCCTCGGCCAGAAAAAGGACTAATGTACGACTGAGAGTCATCGGTTTGGCTGTCGTGGTAATAGTTATCGCTGGAGCAATAACGTATCTTCTTATCCCGCCGTTGACAATTGACGTCTCGGGCGTCGTAAGTATTCAATCAGCGTATCAGGTAAATTTTGACAGTCTTTCACAATTTCCTTATTCTGTTAGAATCGATGCTGCAGGAAGGTATTCAATTAGCATTCCGAACCAACAGTCTTACGAGGTGTTCTTGTACTTGGAAAGTAGTTCAGGCAACAGTCTTGCAGCCCTACTAAGATGCGGAACCATAGATCTTTACCAGACGACGAAACTCGGATCGGCGTACAACTATAACATAGTCCCGGGACAATGCTCGTGAGTCCCATAGCGAATCCTACTAACTCCCACGAGATAAGTGGCATGAGCAAAATCTCTAAACCGTCAGGCAGTTGACACAGCCCTTGTTCGACTCTCAAGCCCTCGACTCGTTCAAGAAATCGGGCGACATTGTAGCTAGGCTTCGAAAGGAAGTACCGGGCCTCGTCAAGTATGGCAAGCCTGCTATCGAGATCTGTGAAGGGCTAGAGCAGAGAATCAGGGACTTCGGCGGGAGGCCGGCGTTTCCAGTCAATGTAGGGATAAACGATGTTGCTGCGCACTACACCTCGCCTCCCGGCGACACCCTAACAATTCCAGCCGCTTCGCTGGTGAAAGTCGACTTTGGGGTCCATGTCGACGGTTATGTAACTGACACTTCAGTCACAATCTGCCTGGACCCGAGGTTCGAGCCACTAGCCCAGGCCGCAGACGAGGCCCTCCAGAATGCGATACGTGCGTTCAAGCCTGGCGTCAAACTCTCTGAGATCGGACGAATAGTCCAGACCACCATCACCCGGGTAGGCCTACGCCCCATAAGCAACCTGACCGGCCACAAGATCGAACGATACACAATACACGCCGGCAAGTCTGTCCCCAGTGTCTCAGCCATGGGAATGAACGGGACAAAGATCGAAGAGGGTGAAGTCTTCGCCATCGAACCCTTCGTGACCCTAGCCAAAGCCCAGGGATCGGTTACTAACGGGTCAAGTGCCTACATCTACAGGTTCGTCAAACCCAAAGGCGCAACCTCAGAAGACTCCAAGAAGGTACTCGCCTTCATACAAGCCAATTTCTCAACCCTACCATTCGCGTCGAGATGGCTAGAGAAAGCATTCCCAAGAGAAGTCGGCAAAAAGGCGCTTCAAGACTTGATCCGGAACAAGTGCATAAGCGCCTACCCGGTTCTGATAGAGGCAAGCAACAACCCAGTAGCACAGTCAGAACACACCGTGCTAGTAAACCACGACAGCTGCACTATACTTACTGGACAATGACTAACATCCGACAAAGCCTGTCCGCTTAGGAGACAGCCCGAAAGGTTCAGCATCTATGCATGTCCTATGACCGCAGATAAACGCGGCGGCCTGGTCGTCCGCTGCAAACCGCCTAGGAATCGCCATAGAATCAGAAACCCGTCCATCTTCAAGCTGATCTCATCCAAGTATCCAAGACAGCTGTCTCTTTTCTTATCTTTCTTTTTCTACTAACTATTTCTCGACCCCCCCGGGGGTATGTCAAAACAAAAAAACCCCTTCACACTTTCAGAACAAGACTACCACCAAGGCGGGGGAAGAATCCGCGATAGGCCGGAGACCTTCATTCGGCGCTAGAAGGGGCTAGCGGCGTGTGGGTCCGTCGTAGTAAATGCCCGTTATCGAAAGGCTTGCGACCCCACACTGGGTACACATGCCCAGCTTCTTGAAGACGTAGTCGCCGACTGAGAAGTTTTTGATCTGTTTGAAGCTGCACTGCGGACATTTCACTATCGACATGACCTTGAGCGGTGCAGGATTGGCTAACGCGTAGCCCCGTCTGACCCTAAACACTGAGAGGACGACAAAGCCGAACGACAAGACTGCGACCGTAAAGTACAACGTTGCCAAAGTGACATCCGTACTAAATGTGCTTAGCGCGAGGTTGAGTGTGTAGAAGGCGATAATGATCAAGACTATGGAGATCAGCATCACTCCTATTGAGGGACCGCTCCGCGGTCTCGGCTGAGACACTTTAACAGTCTACTGTCCTATGCCTATCGTGTTGCCTATTCCGGCGATTATAACCGTGTCGCCGGGCTTGCTCCGTTCCACGATGAGGTTCTTAATCCTCTCGATAACCTTGTCACCCGCCTCAAGTATCTCCTTCTTCATAGGAGTAATCGCCTCCAGAATACTCTCCTTGACAATGACCGCGTAGACCGGTATATGCTGCTTCGTAGCTTCCTGCTCGATCTTGAAACGCTCCGTCCCAATACCCCCAATCGCGGCACCAATGCCCTCGCTGATCTCGCCTGTAGTCTCCCCTTCGAACTTCAACGCAGCATCGACCATCACGATCATAGAGACCTTCCCATTGTTCTCTTGTAGGAGGGCTTGTATGGCGTCCCCCGGTTTTCCAACATTCCCCCCCGGACCCTCGGCCTTGAGAGCGATAATCCTACGATCCTCCAGAGTGGTCTCAGCGACAATTACATCCTTCTCGACCTTGCGCTGGGCCTTGTCCTTCATCAATTTCGACGCAACAAGCGCCCCAAGCCCGTCACCTATCGGCTGTCCCTCAGCAAACGCTCGCCCTGCACCCAGGTAGGCTTCAGCCTCCTGCATTATCATGGGAAGTAGAGCCTGAAGCTGGATGATGATGAATATGCTGTTCGTCTTCTTGCCCAGCAGATAGAAGTGGCGTATTATTCGGAAGATAGTGTTCAAGGCCCAAGAAGCCTCGACAAGGTTCTCAAGGTTGTTGACCTGCGCCGAGTCGGCGCTAGGCGCCATCTTCTGCACATCCTCTTTGAACTTTACATCACGGACATCCAAGAGATGATCGAACTTGCTAACAATCCCCGACGGGTCCATGTCCACCGGCGTAATCAAGAACGATTCCATCAGCACATTCAGTTGAGGCAACGGGTCCAGCGTTGGCTTGCCGATCTCCTTGATCGTCTTCAAAGCCAGATCCTTAGCCTGGGTCCGGATGAGGTCGAGGCGTCGTAATCCTCTGTCAATGTCCCACATGTACTGACGCATCTGGAGCTTCTGACCGAAGCCGAAAAAGAGGAGGACGAACAGGAGAGTGAAGACTAGCTGAGTGACAGTGCCCAGGTTGTTGAAGATGCTGCTCAGCGGGCTGAAAATATCGAGTAAAGCAACAGATAGCAGCCGATGTCCCCCGAGCGCTGAAGGTTAATTGTCCCCTGCGCGTTATAAAGATTGATTACGCACGATTTCCCAATCATAACTTTGAAGATAGAAAATTTCGATGAAGCAAAATTCTAGAACTTTATAGAATTTTCAAATGAGGTTGGCAGCGGTCTAAGCTTCGCGTGGGATCTCTCACCACACTACCACAGGGATCGCCTGGGAGATTCACTTCCGTGTTCGGAATGGGTACGGGTCCTAGCTCCCAGCTATGGCCGCCAACCCCATTAAACCCCCCTGGTCAGAAATCGCTTACATAAGTCTTCCCGGAAAAGACAGCCCATCAAAACGCATAGGTAAACGAAGGTTGTGGCGGTTGAGTCGAACCGTGGGAACGAGACCTGTCGCGACGGGTAACCGCGAGAGCGATAAGGATGAAGAATATGAGAACTGCGACCACAGCAAACAAGAATAGTGGTAGACCCGCCACCTTCACCGTAGTAAGGTCAGGAATCCCGGTCACTGTTACAACGACCTGGCCCTGTGCGGAGCTGAATTGGTTCTTTGAGGCTTGGACTGTTAAGACATCGGTGGAGCTCTGCAGGGGAGCAGTGTAGATTGCAGTATAGTTTCCATTTCCACCATCGGACAATC